>Ga0256407_10000758_pt1 | contig 72787 bp, 47 predicted proteins | sample RumenRJG_04DNA_FD_193489 | JGI IMG/M metagenome (GOLD analysis project Ga0256407, IMG submission 193489) | Bovine rumen microbial communities from Lethbridge, Alberta, Canada - RJG_04 | ecosystem: Host-associated > Mammals > Digestive system > Stomach > Rumen | place: Canada: Alberta... | reverse complement strand
AACCATATGAAACTCCATTTCCTCGTCACCCACCCCACAGCCGATGAGGACGACGACAAGATCATCCAGGACCTCCTCGCCTACACCAACGGCCAATTCAAGGACGACATCTACAAGGTATTCCTCCACTCCGCCAAGGAACTGCAGGACAACACGCAATACGACCCCACTAAACTTGTTGTGACGCCTGCCAAGAAAAAGAAGAAGAAAAAGAAGAAAAAAGCGGCAGGGAATTAAGGGACATTTAGGGATATTTAGGGATATTAAGGGATTTTAAGGGACAAGTGTTACTGGGTCGCAAATTTGACAAGGCGAAGGTAACGTCCCCTAAAATCCCTTAAAAACCCTTTGAATCCCTTAAAGTCCCTTAGAATTCCTTAGAATCCCTTAAAGTCCCTTAGATTCCTCTTCCTCCTCCTGACTAATCAACCAGTTGACGGGAGTGTAGCCGGTGATGGACTTGAAATGACGGAACAACGATGACTTCGAAGCATAGCCAGCGATGACGCAAAGTTCGTCCAGGCTTGCTTCGGGGTTTTCTTTTAGGTACTGTTGCACAAGGTTGATGCGATATTTTGCCAACCACGTACGGAAATTCATACCCGACTGACGGTTGATGACCTTCGAGACATAGGTTCGATTGGAGCGAACCATCGACGCCAGCTGAGGGATGTCGAAGTCCTGATCGGTGTAGGGACGCTTGGTCTCCATTACCTCCATAATGCGCTCATAAAGCTGCTCGGGCGTCTCGGGAACATAGCCTTTCGAAAGTTTCTCGATCTTCTGTTTCGCTTCATCCAACTCGATTCTTGTATCATCGTGAACGCGCCTCAAAACCCGGAGGGTGCGGGTGATGCGCAGTACCACACCTATCATCGCCAGCAGCAGCAGGAACAGACTCAACGCGGCGGAAATGAAGAACAGACGTCGGATCTTACCTTCGGCCTCGATGCGGTTCGTGCGTTCGTCGTGCAACTGATAGATGGTGAGCTGGTCGGTCAGCTGGCTGCGAAAACTCTCCTGCTCGATACTGTCGCGGACATCGGATGCACGACGCAGATAATCGTTGGAAGCCTTCCAGTTGTTGCGGTTGCGTTCAAAATCGGACATCGCTTCCAGCAGACGGACATACTCCAGGTCCAACGTGTCGGAACCAATGGCCTGAATCACATCGCTGAAATCCTCCATCACGCGGTCGTCGAAACGCAACTTCACCATCGAAGGTATCAGATCGATGACGAAGAACGGATCGTCCGACTCCTTGAATTTGTCCAAAATATTCATCCAATAGAGGGCTGAATCGCGGACACCAATGCCAGCAAAGGTTCTGACCATACCACCATAACAACGCACACGCATATAGTTGACATAATCATCAACGGCCCTACGGTTCTGCCGCATACTTGGCTGAAGGTCGGCGAATTTCTCGGTATGCGCATAAAAATACTCCAGTCTATTGATTAGAAAACGAATCGTCTGAAGCGCACCATTGTAATGCTTCATCTCGCGTTGGGTGTTTGCCAACTTACGTCCGATATTCAACGAAGTCATCAGCGCGGGCCAGGACTTCGTACTTTTCACATTATCAAAGGCCTGCTTGATATTCTCCAAGCCCTCTTCCCTTTGCCCAAGGAAGGCCTGGGTGCGGCCCACACGGCTCAGGAAGTCATTTTCCTCGATTCGGAATTCCGGATTCCCGTGCACGATGTCGTAGGCCAACTGGGCATAATGGATCACATCGGCATGGCGATTCAAGGTACCTGCCACAGTGGACATCAAGCCATAGACCTGGACAATCAGTTTCGTATCGGTCACCTCCTCCCACTCGTCGCTTTCGACCAGACGACGGCACATCAAAAGGCTGCTGTCGGGATGCGAAAAGCCATTGTACATCACGATGGCCTTCAGGTACTGGCGACGTTCGTCGGAGATATTCTGGGCCTCGAAGGCAGAGTCGATCAGCGCCATTGCCTTACGCGGTTCCTTCAGGAAATTGGCCATCGCATAGGGTTCGTCGTAAAGCTGGTCATCATCGTCCTCAGGAACGTTAGGATGCGACGAATGGCACGCTCCAAACAGGAGAATGGGAATAAGAAAGAAGGCTAAGGACCTGAGCGTCATAAGTGTTTTTTACTTAACACGAATTATCGTGAATTTACACGAATTATATTTGAACAAACGGTTTTCAGTGGCCATTGAAGATGACGTAGAGGGAGATCATTACGACAAACAGCAGACACCATGCGACGAGCACGGAGGGCTTCATAGGTTCGTTAACCTTTTGAAGCACAACATCCTCGCGAGAATTCTTGTCTATCAGGCTCACAACCACCATACTGATAATCAAAATCACGAAGAGATAGAACGAAAGGAGCATAAAATGCGGCCACCTGATGCCAAATGCCAGACCTTCGGGCATCACGTAGTACAAGATGCCGACCAGCAGACAGAGCGCCGTGCCAAAGGTCAGCGTCATCTGTGCCGCAGATGCCGAACAACGTTTCCAGAACACGCCCATCACAAAGACGGCAGCCATCGGAGGAGCGATGAAACTGAGGACGGATTGGAAGATGTTAAAGAGCGGAATGTCCTTGATGAGATCCACGGCCACGCAAATCAGGATGCTGATGAGCGAACCGATGATAGTGACCATCCGACCCATTAGGCGAATGTCCTTGCTCGTGGCGCTGGGGTTGATGTTCTTCACGTAGATGTCCATCGTGAACACCGTTGAAAGGGCATTGAGCGAAGAGCCGATGGTCGAAACCAAGGCCGCTGTAAGCACAGCCATTACAAGGCCCACCATACCGATGGGGAAGATATTGGTCACCATGAAGAGGTAGGAATCGTCGGCATTGGGAGTGGTCGTGAAGATGCCCGTTTTGCAAAGCGCATAGCAGATGATGCCGGGGATGATGTAGATGGCCACGTCGAGAATCTTGAGCCATCCGCAGAAGTTGGCGCCCTTCTGTCCTTCGTGCAGATTCTTTGCGGCAAGCACAGGCTGCACCATCGACTGGTCGGTACACCAGAACCAGATGCCCATCACGGGATAACCCAACAGGATGGGAAGCCAGGGATAATCGGGGTCGGAAAGCGGCTGGAATAGATTCCAATAGCCGCTTGGCACCACTTCGGGATTCATCAGCACGCCAATGCCTTCGAAGAACGAACCGCTGCCCAGTTTCCAGATGCCGGCAATCGTGAGGATGGTGCTCACGATGATGAGCAAGGTCATCTGATAGACATTGGTATAAGCCACCGCACGCAATCCTCCGAGAATCGTGAAGAAGGCACTGATGGCCAGGAGGATGAGCGCTGAAGCGAACATCGGGATATTGAAGATCTGACGTATGAGCACACCGCCCGCAAACAAGGTCAGCGCGAGCCACGAGATGAGGATGGTCACGATGGTGTACCAGGCAAGCACCGAGCGTGTGCCCTGGCCGAAACGACGCCCCATAAACTCAGGCAAGGTCGAGATGTTTTCGCCCAGATAACGTGGAGCGAACACAAAGGCAAGCAGGGCGATGAAGATGAACGCATACCACGCATAGTTGCCCGAAACGACGCCGGCAGCAAATCCCGACGAACAGGAGGCAATCAGCATCGAAGGGCCGACGTTTGTGCCCCACATCGAGAGGCCGATGGTGTGCCACGAGAGTGACTTGCTGGCAAGGAACGAATTGCCGTCCTTGCCTTCGGCCTTCTGCTGCTTGCGCGATGCCCAAAGTCCGATGACGATGAGAAGTACAAAATAGACTACCAGAATAGTCCAATCGAGGAAGTGAAGTTGATTGCTCATGGTCAGATTATCCCTTTATTAGTTAATGTTCAACAATTTCTTTGCAACAGTCACGGCTTCGTTGGCATTCGACGAATAACCATCGGCCCCAATCTCATCGGCGAACTGCTGGCTGACGGGCGCACCGCCCACCATCACCTTCACCTTGTCGCGAATGCCTGCCTTCTGGAGTGCATCGAGCACATCCTTCATATAGGTCATCGTGGTGGTGAGAAGCGCCGAGAGGCAAAGGATATCGGCGTGATTATCGACAACCGCCTTGACAAAAGTATCTGCGTCGATATCGATGCCGATGTTCACGACCTCAAAGCCCGAGCCTTCGAGCATCGAGGCGACGAGGTTCTTGCCGATGTCGTGGAGGTCGCCCTTCACGGTTCCGATGACAATCTTTCCGATCGACTGTATGGATGCCGACTTGCCCTGGGCGGCCTCGTGCTGCTTTATATAGCCCAACGCCGCCTTCATAGCACGACCTGCCATCAGCAACTGAGGCACGAAAGCCTTTCCCTCCTCGAAGTTCTTGCCCACCATTCCCATCGCGCAGATCATCTGATTGTTGATCAGGCTGGTGGCATCGGCACCTTCGTCCAGGGCCGCCTTGGTGGCTTCGAGGGCGTCGTCCTGCTTACCTGCCACGATGGCTTGCAGGAGGCGCTCCTTGGGGTCGAGAGGCGGTTTTTTCGGAGTGATCGGAGAACTCGGAGTAGTCGGAGAACTCGGAGTAGTCGGAGTACTCTGATTATTCTGAGCATTCTGAGTATTCGGAGTATTCTGAGTATTCTGAGTATTCAGATCACTCCGACCCTTCCCCCCTATCGGCGCCCGATAGAGCTGCTTGTAGCGAGGGCGGGCAGCAGTTTCGCCCTTTGGGCTGACGAAGCATCCGGGGGCTGGTTCGAGCAGAGGACGAAGGGCGGAGATATGCTGGTCGGTAGTGCCACAGCATCCGCCGATGATATCGACGCTGTGGCTATCGATCATACTCCAGCATTGACGGGCAAACTCCTCCCCGCTTTGCTCGTATTTGCCCTTGGCATTCGGGATACCGGCGTTGGGATAAGCGCTCACACGACACTGGACACGCGCTGCAAGGTCCTCGATAATCGGAGCCATCTGGGCAGCACCCGACGAGCAGTTCAAGCCCACAGAGAAGATGTCGTACTTTCGGCAGATGTCGTCGATGAAAGCGAATACATCCTGCCCGTTCATATTCACGCCCTGGTCGTTGACCTGTGCGAAACTGAGCATCACGGGGAGTTTCACGGCCTGTGCAGCCTTGACAGCGGCTTGTGCATTCAAGGTGTCGAAGATGGTCTCGATCAAGATGCCATCGACACCACCCTCGGCAAGGGCTTCAATCTGCTCCTGATAGGCGGCTTTCAGCGCATTATAGTCGAGCGCGGGCTCGTCACCGCTGCTGAAACTGCAGGTCTTGTTGGTAGGACCTACCGAACCCAGAACAAAGCGAGGTTTCGAAGGATTGGTCAGCGTGAAGGCATCGGCCATCTGACGGGCGACACGAGCTGCCGCAAGGTTCACATTCCTTACTTCCTGCTCAAGTCCCCAATCCTTCAGGGAGATACGCTGGGCGCTGAAGGTATTTGTCTCGATGATGTCCGACCCTGCCATCAGATACCTGCGATGGATGTCCTGAATCACCTCGGGCTTGCTCAGACAAAGGTAATCGTTGCAACCGGGATGACCACCGAAATCCGCCTCAACCAGCTCATACTGCTGAATCATAGTTCCCATACCACCATCGAGCAGGAAGATACGTTCGGAGCTGCCGATGGCTTCGGAGAAGGAAGGAGCCTCGATGGTGAGCGATTCGCCTTCGACGACTTTGCGCTTGCAAGTTTTCGAAGCCTTTTCTTCGGGCATATCGCCCAAGCGGATACATTCGTCCACCTTCTTTTCGACCTCCGACGTCTGATACTCCTCGATGATGCGGAGTGCCTGCTCCACTTCGGCCTCGTTGTGGAAATCCATTTCGAGATGCACGCCATCGCCGCCGATATTGTCGAGCAAAGGACGAAGTTCATCGACCGTAACCCAACAAGCCATAATGGACTTGCCACCCGCAAGAATCTGCTTGTAAAGGTCGTACCACTTGGGGTCACCACCCTGCGGTTGGCCGACGCCAGGTGTCCATTGGATGGCCTTAAGTTCCTCAACCTCAAGGAGTGAAGGAAGATGACGCATCGCGCCAACGCCATCGAGATGATAGAGCGTGTAGGGAATCCTCTGTGCCTGCTGGCGAATGAACGGCTGCACGAAACGCCGGTAATCCTCGACCGAAAGCATCGTCGAGATGTCGCTCTGCAGCTTGGTGAGCTTGCCCGGCGCCCACAACGAGAAATAGCAGAATGCCATCTCGCCATCGGTTCCGAAATTGGCGCCCCGATAATCGGGGTCGAGGGGACCGCCGCAATCGCGACCGTCGAAACGGATGATGTCGTAGAGCGCATCGAACACCTCGAAATAGGCATCGTTGATGCGCTGCATCTGCTCCTCCAGCAGATCGGGTTGCGTCAGGGTATCCATCAGCACCTTGTCGGTGCCTTTCATCGCCGCCAGCACGTCAAGGCCTTCCATCAGGTCGGGCATACCGACATAGTAATTGCCCTTTGACCGTTCGACGCAAGCCTTGAGCAGATCCTTATGCAACTTGAAATTGGGATGGTTGAGATCAAAGCGGAAATCGTCGGAATAATGCGGGTCGGGATGAATCCAAATCGTATCCTCTCCCCCTTCGAACACACTGCCCAGGATAGCGGCCATCGAACCCGGTCCCAACTGCGTGTTGGCAACAGGAAGCATATCGGCCTTGAGGCAGGAATGACCGACATACCAATCAAGGAATTCGGCACGCCATTGGGGATCGAACCATCGCTGATTCAGGTCCTTTGTCTGCGGCGCTCCAGGCAGATTGAAGCTACCCGTACCATAATTGTTGGCGGCCTCCTGCGTCAACACGATAGGCTTTTCGCCAGCATACGGCCCGTGCGGAGCAACCCCCTGCTGGAAGTGGTCCCACATATTGAGCACAATGCCCCGATGATTCCACCAATTGACGTAATGTCTCTTGGTCTCAGCCAAATTGGATTTCCAAGTCATAATATGTTCCAGTTTTTCGGATTAAAATCGTCATCGATGACAAGCATTTCGGCCTTGTCGAGATCCATCTGGTCGGTGCAATCCACTTCGTCGAAATAGATGGGTATCTCGGTGCCAGGACGGACGAAGACAGGCATCTCGTCGAGCGGCACTTCCTGATCGAGGAGCCAACCGCCTTCGGCCATGTCGTAGCGCGTTCCGGTGAAGAAATTCACCCACTCGCCAGCCGGCAGATAGATGTTGCGACGGTTGCGGCTGTTCATCACAGGACAGCACAGGAACTTCGAACCAAAGTAATACTCATCGTCGATATGCCAAACGGTCGGATCGTCGGGATGCTGGAAGAGCAGGGCACGCACCATCGGATAGCCGCTCACGGTCGATTTCCTTGCCTCGTCGTAGATATAGGGCAAGAGGTGATAGCGCAACTTCCACCAACGCTTCACAATGGGCGCAATGGCAGGATAGCACCAAGGCTCACGCTGGTGGCTGCCGTGATAGCGGATGTGGCTCGAGAAGACGCCAAACTGCGTCCAGCGCACGTAGATATCGTCGTGCAGAGGAGAGTTCATAAAGTTGGGCAAACTGTGGAAACCCGGCACATCGTGGCTCCAGAACGAGAATCCCGAAAGGCCGAAGTGCAGGCCTCCCTTGAGACTACCAGCCAAGCCATCCCAGGAATGTGCCGAATCGCCACCCCAATGCAAAGGATAACGCTGACAACCTGCCCAGGCACTACGTGCCCAGACGATGCCGGCATTTTCAGTGGTATCGAATGCCTTGGCATAATGCGATGGATTGCCGCAAACCTCCTTCGTGATCTCGAAAGCAGCCTTCTGATAAAGGAGCGCATAGAGGTTGTTCAACTTCTCGGCGGGCATACCGAAATATTTTGCATCCATATGGATGTTTTCGCCGAAGTCGGTCTTGATGCAGGTGACACCCATTTCGAGCAGGCGCTTCAAAAGGCCCTTGTACCAAGCCGTGGCCGCGGGCGAAGTGAAGTCGATGGTGCCGGCATAGTCGAGCGACGAGAAATTCGAACGGCCTTCCTCGGCCTGTTGGAGTTCCTTCTTCTGAGGCTCGGCGATGTAGTGATTGGCGCGGGCCTCGGTGATCTGTTCTGCATCCTCGGCAATATAGGGCAATTGCCAAAGACTCACACGGTATCCCTTGTCCTTGAGGTCGTGGATGAACTTCAAGGGATCGGGGAAACGTTCCTCGTTGAACTTCCATTCGCAAAGCCAATCGGTCTTGAACCAACCGGTATCCAGATGAATGACATCGCAGGGATAATGTTCGGCACGCAGGCGATTGCAGATGGCATTCACTTCATCAGCCGAGAAATAGGTCATACGGCTCATCCAGATGCCGAAACTCCAAAGCGGAAGCATCGGAGGGAATCCCGTCAAGCAGCGATATCCGTGCAGAATCTGTTCGGGCGTATTGCCGCCGATGATGAAGGCGTCGATGACGGGCTCTTCGCTGAGGAACTGCACACTTCGCGTCGAATGATCGGCAAAAGACAGTTTGCAATAGGACGACGTATGATAGAACACACCATACTTGCGGCTGGAGAGGTAGAACGGGATATTCTTGTAGCAACGACGATTATTGACGCCCTGTCCATCCTGGTTCTTGAGCTGGAAGGTATGTCCCGATAGGTCCATCTTGGCGAAACGCTCGCCTGTGCCGACAAAGCATTCGTCGGGAAGACATTCAAAACTCAACGTAGCCGTTGCAGGCTTGCCACTACGCTCGACAAACGCCAAGGGAAGGGCATCATAACGCGGAGGCGAGAAATGATCGTAGGCCGAAAGATTGACGCTCTTGGCAGTCCCTTCGGCAATGTCCTCGCTCTTGGCACCTTCGGGATAGAGCTTCAAGTCGAGGGTAGGCTGAGGAGCAGGCTGCAGGTCGCTCCAGAATTCGATGACGGGTTCGGCACAATTGAGCGTGGCGCGCACCTCTCCATTGCCATCTACCATCCAATAGAATCCCGCATCTTCGTTCACGCTAAGCTCAATGGGGCGTATCTTCTTATGCCAACACATCATATCGTCCTGATCGACGGGTTCAGAGCCATCGAACGACGTGAATACTCGGATGATATTGTGGGTATATGCCTTGATGATCAACGTGAATTCGCGCTGAGGAACAGAAACATCGGCAAGCATATCATTCTGACGCACCTGTCGCTGATAGGGAACGGTGATATATACTGCGCCGTCACGAGCTTCTACACTTCGGGGACAATAAGATTTCCAAAGATACTCGTCCTGCTGCAAGGCAGGATCGAAGTCGAGAAAATCAAAAAGATAGTAGTTTGTCTGTTTCATATATTTAGACAAAGGATTTTATTACTTGCAATGGATTTTTTAATTGCAATGGAATTTTAATTTGTAATGGAAGAGCAATTACTTGCTTTTGAGCCAATCGGTATTGGGTGTGGCCTTGGGGCCGTTATTTATCCAATGTACATCAGGACCGGGGCGATTATCGCCGAAACGTTCCTCGGGACACCAATTGTTGCGAATCGTTACGCCATCGGTGGCTTCGTCGAGATAGATATAGAATCCGCGAAGATTGGTAGCATATTTGGGAGGATAGATCTCGTCGATGATATTGTCTTCGATGGTCGAACCCGGCATATAGGAAAGGGTGTAGATGCCACCTGCATCATAAAGCATTTTCGCGAAACGATAGACCTTGTTGCCACGAATGTGATTGTTCTTCATACCGGAGTCGAGCGGCGTCCATCCCCACCCTACGCAAATGCCGGAATAATTGACGTCACGGACGATGTTGTGTTCGATGATGCAGTCGGCCACATAGCCTGCTCCGATGCCGACACATCCCCAATCCTCGTTGGTGACGTCCTCAATCAGATTATCGGCAATGAGGAAGTCGGAACAAAGCTCACGCATATTGACAGGGCGGAAGGGAACGTGTGTCTCGAAGCCACGATCGGGGAAAGCACCAAGCGCCAAGGCAGTACCTCCAATGTCGTGGAAATGACAACTCTTCACCACGCAGGCAGAATCTGCCCAAACGTAGTCGAGACCAGTAGCTCCGAGATGGGTGAACTCACAACCTTCGAAATTGATGCGCTGACCGCCACGTACAGTTACCGCAGCTTCAGGGCGCTCAATCCACGCCTGGTTTTCGAGATATTCCTTTTCGGGCAGGCCCGGCACCTCGAGCTTGTAGGCATCGAGCAGATACATTCCTCCCTGCAAGGTGACGTGACCTTTGAAGGAAGGACGATTCCATGCTGCGTGCTGGAAACTGACATTTCGGAAGATGACGTCATGAACGGGACGCTCGAGGGAGCCAGACACTTCGACAAGCGTTTGAAGCACGGGGGCTGTAAATGAAGAATTGGACAAATTCTGTTCGATCTCAGTAGGAATATACATTAAGACACCAGAGCCATTGTCCTGAAACCATGTACCAGGTTTGAGGAAGCAAACGCCACCCAGCAGATTAAAGGAGGATGTTCTCAACACACCATCCCCCCTATCCTCGTTGACGACTGGTTGTGGCCATGGATGCTCAAACTCAAGTCGCGATTCAGGTTCTTCGAATGAAAGTTTGACGATATCTCCTTCGATTGCATAATCTTTGACACGCAATATCGCCATGGCCCATCGTTGATGCAGAATCATCTCCAAATTGCGAAGCTCGGCTACAACATCACCTTTCAAAAATGGCTGAAAAGTGGCAAGTGGAATCCAAACCTCTCGTTCATCCTTTCGAAAGTCGATAATGTTAATCATGCTGTCAAGGGGGACAAGTGAAGAATGTGGCACCTTTTCGTCACCCTTCCAAAGCTGACGCACAAAAATAGGATTTTTTCGAATCAGCGAATACGAGTAATAGTATTCGGGTTGATCGTCATCGTCACCCTTCATCTTCAAAGGAACACCTCCACTCAGTACAGACTTCCCGTTCTCGGCACCAATAATAACCGTGGGGGAAGAAGGAGTACCACTATCCTCGGGTCGCACGAACAACGTCTCGCCAAGATAATAGGTTCCCTCGGCAAGATGAATATACAGCGTATCGGTAGCACCGACCTTATGCAGTCGCCGCATTTCGCGTGCTTCACGAAGCGCTTCGTGTGGTGATAATCCATCGGGAGAAGCATAGATATGCACAGGCTCTGCTAAGCAAATAGAGCCTGACAATGCCATAACCATAGACAACAATACAGATTTCGCTTTCATGTCGTATGCGTGTGCGTATTAATATATGTATTTCGGGGGCAAAGATAGTGTTTTTTTATGAATGTTGCAAACTTTTCGTGGAGATTTTCAAAAAATAATTAGCGAATAGAATAACAACAAAAAGGGCTACGCTCACGCGCGGCCCATTTGCACTTCTATTAGTACCAACTATTTCTTCTTAAACTATTTATTATGATATAAAACAAATTATCATTTTTGACGCTGCAAAGGTAGGGTAATTTTGGCGTTCATTCAATACCCACTTTTTGGTATTTTGAAGAATTTGCATAAAAAAACAAGAAAAAATGATGAAAAAAGTAAAACAAAACCACCCGAAAATGCTGAACATACGGGTGGTTTTGATTAAAAATACCTGAAAAAGTACGTTAGAGTTCAATCTTCTTGTACTTTGGAACAAGTGCATGCATGATGTTCCAGGCGATGAGATATGCAACTGCGCAGATGCAGAATACGATCATGTAGGCAGCGGGCTTGCCTTCGAAACCGAAGAAGGTGAAAGCAGCGCCCTGACCAGCTGCGTAGTCGAAGAGTTCGCCAGAACCCTTGTTGATGCAGAACGATCCGAAACCACCCATCATCTGGCCGATACCTGTGATGGTAGCGACGCAAGACTTCGGGAACATATCACCAACGGTAGAATAAAGGTTGGCCGACCAAGCCTGGTGACCAGCGCCTGCCAAACCGATGATGATAGCCGGCCACCAAGCGCTGTAGGCGCCAAGAGGCTGGGCAAAGAGGGCGAAGATTGGGAAGAACGCAAAGATCAACATTGCACGCATACGTCCTGAATAAGGCTCCATACCCTTCTTCTCGACGAAGAGCTTTGGCAGATAACCACCATAGATGGAGAGGAACGTAACGATGAAGTACAACGTGAAGATGAGTGCCTGACCCATGCCCGACGAAGCCTTGTAACCGAACTGATCCTGGAAGTAAGCGGGTGCCCAGAAGAGGAAGAACCACCAAACACCATCGGTCAGGAACTTACCGAAGATGAATGCCCAGGTCTGCTTGAACTTGAGAGTCTCGAGCAAGCCAATCGAAGGCTCCTCGGCAGTAGTGGCAGCAGCCTCAGCTGCAGCAGCTGCTTCGGCAGCATCGTCCTGCTGGATGTAGTCGAGCTCGGCAGCATTCACATGGCTGGACTTCTCAGGCTTATCGTACATGAATGCCCAGAAGAACATCCAGATGAAGCCAAGACCACCGATGATGATGAATGCCATCTCCCAACCCCAGGCCTTAGCCAATGCAGGGATGGTAAGAGGAGCTGCAAGAGCACCTACAGAAGCACCGGCATTGAAGATAGAGGTTGCGAAAGCACGGTCCTTCTTGGGGAAGTACTCGGCAGTGACCTTGATGGCAGCCGGGAAGTTGCCAGCCTCGCCCATGGCAAGGACAGTACGGCAGAAGAGGAAAAGGTAAACCGAAACGGTAGCGATAGTAACAGCCAGGTCGGAGCCAGCCTGTACGGCACGAAGTGCCTCAACGTCGGCAAGGCCCGTATACTTCATGGTAACCCATCCGCAGCCAGCGTGCAAACATGCACCAAGGCTCCATACGCCGATTGCCCAAAGATAACCCTTCTTGGTGCCCATCCAGTCGATGAACTTACCAGCAAAGAGACAAGCAACAGCATAGATGATGGAGAAGATACCAGTGATTGTGCCGTAATCGCTATCGGTCCAGTGGAACTCAGGTGCGATGAACTCCTTCCAGGTCATCGAAAGTACCTGACGGTCCAGATAATTCACGGTGGTAGCCACGAACAAGAGGACACAGAGATACCAGCGCCAATTAGTTTTCTTTTCTTGTGGATTTCCCATATAAAATAATTATGTTATCGGGTCAATCTTTATTTCTTGAATCCTGCAATGATATCAAAGCACTCCTTGCACTTGTTGGTAACGTATGCCCAGTCGCCAGCAGCAACCTTGTCCTTCGGGAAGAGCTTCGAACCCATACCTACGCAGTAAACGCCAGCGTCGAACCACTTCTTCAGGTTGTCAGCATCGGGAGAAACGCCACCGGTAACCATGATCTTCGACCAAGGCATTGGAGCGAGCAGACCCTTCACGAGGTTTGGACCTACAACATCACCTGGGAAGATCTTGGTGAACTCGCAGCCGAGTTCCTGAGCCTTGCCGATCTCGGAAGGAGTTACACAACCTGGGCAGTAGCATACGCTACGACGATTGCAGACAGGAGCAATATCAGGATTGAAGAGAGGACCTACAACGAAGCAAGCACCGAGCTGGATATAGAGAGCAGCTGTAGGAGCGTCGACAACAGAACCAACGCCAAGAGCCAATTCGGGGCATTCCTTGGCAGCCCACTTGTTGAGCTCGCCGAATACCTCATGTGCAAAGTCGCCACGATTGGTGAACTCGAAAGCACGTACACCACCTTCGTAGCAAGCCTTTACGACATTCTTGCAAATCTCGACATCCTTGTTGTAGAATACAGGAACCATTGGTGCGGCACCGATCTTGGCCATCACCTGAAACTTATCAAATCTTGCCATGATATAAATGAATGGAAAAGTTATTAAACTACTGATTTACGAAAGGCCTGAGCCAATCGTAAATCAGTAATATAAATTAATGTATTAACGCTGAACACGGCCGCTTGCGTTGCCGCCTGCAAGAGATGCAACCTCAGCCTCGCTTACGAGGTTGTAGTCACCATTGATGGTGTGCTTGAGAGCAGAAGCTGCAACTGCGAACTCGAGAGCCTCGCCCTGGGTTGGCTTGGTGAGAAGGCCATGGATAAGTCCACCAGAGAAGCTGTCGCCACCACCTACACGGTCGATGATTGGGTTGATCTCGTAACGCTTCGACTGATAGAACTCCTTGCCGTCATAGATAAGGGCCTTCCAGCCATTGAAGGTAGCGCTGAACGACTCACGAAGGGTCGAAACAACATACTTGAATCCGAACTCCTCCTTCATCTGCTTGAAGATGCCCTCGTAGCCGGCAGCATTGGTCTCACCGCCTTCAACGTCAGCATCAGGCTTGAAGCCGAGGCAGAGCTCAGCGTCCTCCTCGTTGCCGATGCAGACATCGACATACTTCATCAATGGACGCATGATAGAGATAGCCTTCTCGGAAGTCCACAGTTTCTTGCGGAAGTTAAGGTCAACCGATACGGTAACGCCATGACGCTTGGCAGCCTCACAAGCAAGCTTGGTGAGCTCGGCAGCCTTGTCGGAGATGGCTGGAGTGATGCCCGACCAGTGGAACCAGTCAGCGCCTTCCATGATCTCGTCGAAGTTGAAGTCTGAAGGATCAGCCTCAGCGATGGCAGAATGAGCGCGGTCGTAGATAACCTTAGAAGGACGCATCGAAGCACCTGTCTCGCAATAGTAGAGACCTACACGGTCACCGCCACGAGCGATGTACTTGGTGTTGACGCCATAGCGACGAAGAGAGTTCACAGCGATCTGGCCGATTTCGTGCTTTGGCAGCTTGGTTACGAGATATGCATCATGTCCATAGTTGGCGCAGCTTACGGCTACATTAGCCTCGCCACCACCGGGGATGATACGGAATACGTCGGTCTGAATGAAACGGTCCTGGCCGTTAGGAGAAAGGCGAAGCATGATTTCGCCAAGGGTGATGATCTTTCCCATTGTTTGAAAATGAATTATTGGTTATTAATAATGTGTATTAAAAATTAGAATTTGAAATAGTTGTTGGCATTGTTGTAGCAAATGTCTTCAACCATCTGGTTCACGCGGTCCTTCTCATAACCAACGTATGGAACGAGGCCGTTCTCGATGTCGTTGCCGAGGAGGTTGCAGAGGGTGCGACGGAAGTACTCGTGACGAGGATAAGACAGGAACGAACGAGAGTCGGTGAGCATGCCGACGAAGCGGCTGAGCAGGCCGAGAACCGAAAGGGCGTTCATCTGCTTCTCCATGCCATCCTTCTGATCGAGGAACCACCAGCCTGAACCGAACTGGATCTTGCCGGGAACGGAACCATCCTGGAAGTTGCCAAGCATAGTGGCAATAACTTCGTTGGCGCAAGGATTGAGGTTGTAGAGGATAGTCTTTGCGAGCTTGCCTTCAGCATTGAGTTCGTCAAGGAAGTGGCTCATGGCCTTAGCGGTTGTGAACTCGCCGATGGAGTCGAAGCCAGTGTCAGCGCCCAACTTGGCAAACATCTTGCTGTTGTTGTTGCGGATAGCGCCGTAGTGGTACTGCTGTGCCCAACCCGAAGCATAGTCCATCTTGCCCTGCTCCTTGAGGTAGGCGTGCTTGTACTTGCGAGTCTCTTCGACAGTAAGGCACTTGCCTGCCAAAGCCTTGTCGAGGATGGCATCGATCTCAGCATCGGTGTAAGGCTCGTCATAGAACTCCTCGATGCCGTGGTCAGACAGGCGGCAGCCCATCTCGGCAAAGAAGTCGTGACGCTTCTGAAGTGCATCAACGAGGTCGGCGAACTTCTTGATCTCAACACCGCTCACCTTCTCGAGCTTCTCAATGTATGCCTTCCAGGTAGCAGCCTCGATGTTCATACCGGCATCGGGACGCCATGTTGGCAGCATACGAGTTTCGGCTGTTGGGTCGGCAGCAACAATCTTGTGCCATTCGAGAGAATCGGCAGGATCGTCGGTGGTGCAGACAACCTTTACATTATAATGCTTCATAAGTCCACGAGGAGTGAACTTGGGGTCGGTAGCGATGAGCTCGTTGCACTTGTCGTAGATGGCGCGAGCATTGGTTGGATTCAAGGTCTCGGTGATGCCGAAAGCTGTCTTGAGCTCCAAGTGAGTCCAATGATAGAGAGGGTTACGGAAAGTGTAGGGAACTGTCTCTGCCCACTTCTCGAACTTCTCCCAGTCGGTGGTATCCTTGCCAGTGCAGAAACGCTCGTCAACGCCATTGCTGCGCATGGCACGCCACTTGTAGTGATCGCCCATGAGCCAGATCTGTGCGATAGACTCGAAACGCTTGTTTTCGGCTACCATCTGGGGAATGAGGTGACAGTGATAATCGATGATCGGCATTTTAGCCGCATGCTCGTGGTAAAGCTTCTGTGCAGTTTCGGTCTGCAGCAGGAAGTTCTCATCCAAAAATGCTTTCATTGTAAAAAAGTGTTTATTGTGTTTGTATAAGATGAAACCCGATTAGAGGAGTTATATTTTTCATTAACTATTCTGAGTGTACTATAGTCGTACGCTTAGGTTTTCATTAGCGAAATCTGAAAAATTTGTAGTGTTTTTGCTAATTTCATGGGGCGAAGATACGTTTTTTTTTTAATTAAAGCAAAAATTTTATGTTTTTTTTTTGATTAAAAAATAAAATTAGTATATTTGCAAAGAATTTTACATGTTATTGCTCTGTTTTTTGAGCGATTTTTGAAATAAACATGCATTATAAACCTAACATACTAACTTTAATCATTATTCAAAAACGACATGAAAGCTTTAAACAAGCAGACCGCGCCCAAGAGCGTGGCTCCCGAGAAAATCATCCAGTTTGGTGAAGGTAACTTCCTCCGTGCATTTGTAGATTGGATCATCTGGAATATGAACAAGAAGACCGACTTCAACGCTTCTGTTGTTGTCGTTCAGCCAATCGAACGCGGTATGGTGGAGTGGCTCAATGGCCAGGACTGCCTCTATCACGTCAACCTGCAGGGCCGTCAGAACGGCAAGCCCGTTGATACCCTCGACCGTGTGGATGTCATCAGCCGCGCCCTCAATCCATACAGCCAGAATGCTGCATTCATGGCTTTGGCCGATCAGCCGGACATCCGTTTCGTCATCTCCAACACCACCGAGGCTGGTATCGCTTTCGATCCCAACTGCAAGTTCACCGATGCTCCAGCATCTTCTTATCCCGGCAAGCTCACACAGCTCCTCTTCCGTCGCTTCAAGACCTTCAAGGGCAACCCCAAGAAGGGCCTCATCATCATGCCTTGCGAGCTGATTTTCCTCAACGGACATCACCTCAAGGATTGCATCGAGAAGTACATCGAACTCTGGAAGGATGACTTCGGCAAGGACTATGCAGCTTTCAAGAAGTGGTTCAACAAGTACTGCTACGTTTGCACTACCCTCGTTGACCGCATCGTACCCGGCTTCCCACGCAAGGACATCGCCAAGCTGCAGAAGCGTGCTGGTTATGCCGACAACCTGATGATCCAGGCCGAGATCTTCCACCTCTGGGTAATCGAGCGTCCTACCAACATGACTTGCGCTGCCCTTCGCAAGGAGTTCCCCGCCGAGAAGGCTGGTCTCCATGTACTCATCGCTGAGAGCGAGGCTCCCTATCATGAGAGAAAGGTTACCCTCCTCAATGGTCCTCACACCGTCCTCTCTCCTGTCGCTTATCTCAGCGGCGTAAACATTGTTCGCGATGCCTGCCATCATCCCGTCATCAGCAAGTACATCCACAAGGTACAGTTTGATGAGCTTATGCAGACCCTTAACCTGCCAATGGACGAGCTGAAGCAGTTCGCTGCCGACGTTCTGGAGCGCTTCGACAACCCATACGTCGATCATCAGGTGACCAGCATTATGCTCAACTCATTCCCCAAGTACCAGACACGCGATCTCCCCGGCGTGAAGATCTATCTCGAGCGCAAGGGCGAACTGCCTAAGGGCCTTGTGCTTGGTCTTGCCGCTATCATCACCTATTATAAGGGTGGTGTACGTGCCGACGGTGCTCCAATCCAGCCCAACGATGCACAAGAGATCATGGATCTGCTCACCAACCTCTGGGCAACCGGCGACACCCGCAAGGTGGCTGAAGGCGTACTTGGCGCTGTGGATCTTATCTGGAAAGAGCAGGGCAACCTCAATGAGATTCCCGGCATGACCGACATGGTTACCGACTTCCTGAACCAGATCCAGGCTAAGGGTATGCTCGAAACCGTTAAGGGTATCCTCTAATAATCTTTTTAGGACAATTTACCTGCCCTGGCTTATCCTTAAACCACGCTCGTAAATTGTCCTATTTTCTATTAGTACATCATCTAATCCTAATTCAAAAGTGAAACAATTCCTGAAAATCAATCCTGCCGACAACGTTTTCGTAGCACTCCAGCCTTTGAAGAAAGGTACAGTTGTCGATGTTGACGGTCAGCAGATTACCCTTATTACCGACATTCCCGCAGGTCACAAGTGCGCACTCAAGGACTTTGCCGAAGGCGAGAACATCATCAAGTACGGCTTCCCCATCGGCCATGCTCGTCACGCCATCAAGCAGGGTTCCTATCTCGATCACGAGGATATCAAGACCAACCTTGCAGGCACGCTTGACTACAGCAACATCCACATCAAGGGACTGAAGAAATATGAGCCAACGGGTGAGCAACTCACCTTCCAAGGCTATGTGCGTCCCGATGGTCAGGTAGGCATCCGCAACGAAGTCTGGGTCATCCCTACCGTAGGTTGCGTCAACGGCATCATCAAGCAGATCGTCGAAAAGACCCGTGCTGCCTTTGGTGGTGACAAGATTGAAGGCATCGACGGCATCTTCAACTTCCCGCACAACTTTGGCTGCTCTCAGCTGAGTGAGGACCACGAGAACACCAAGAAGATCCTGCGCGATATGGTCCATCATCCCAATGCAGGTGCTATTCTCGTTGTAGGTCTTGGTTGTGAGAACAACCAGCCTCGCAACTTCGAGGAGTTCTGCGGCGACTACAACAAGGACCGTGTGAAGTTCATGATCTGCCAGGAAGTTCAGGGCGATGAGGTTCCCTATGGTGTCAATCTCCTCACCGAACTCGTCAAGAAGGCTCAGCAGGACAAGCGTGAGACCGTACCTGCCAGCAAGCTGCGTATCGGCCTCAAGTGCGGTGGTTCGGATGGCTTCTCGGGCATCACAGCCAACCCACTCCTTGGTGCATTCTCCGACTTCCTCTGCGAGAAGCAGGGTGGCACCACCATCCTCACCGAAGTGCCTGAGATGTTCGGCGCCGAAACAATCCTGATGGAACGTTGCGGCAACGACGAGCTGCTGAATGAGACCATCTCGCTCATCAACAACTTCAAGAACTACTTCCTCTCGCACGGTGAGCCTTGCGGCGAGAATCCTTCGCCAGGCAACAAGGCCGGTGGTATCTCGACGCTCGAAGAGAAGGCCCTTGGCTGCACCCAGAAGTCAGGTAGTTCGGTAGTTTGTGGCGTGATGGAGTATGGCGAGCGCCTCAAGAACAATGGCCTCAACCTGCTCTCTGCTCCAGGCAACGACCTCGTAGCCGCCACCGCTCTGGCAGCTGCCGGTTGCCAGATTGTGCTCTTCACCACTGGTCGTGGCACACCATTCGGCACCTTCGTTCCGACCATGAAGGTCAGCACGAACTCGGGTCTCTATCAGCGCAAACCCAACTGGATTGACTTCAATGCAGGCGTCTTGGTAGAAGACAAGAGCATGGACGAAGTTGTAAAGGATTTCACCGCCAAGATTCTCCGTGTCGCCAATGGCGAGTACACCCACAATGAGGTTGCTGGCATCCACGAGATCTCGATCTTCAAGAACGGTGTGACACTCTAAAACCGCTTCTTCACAATAAACAATGCGTGCTTGGACGAATAATCCAGGCACGCATTGTTATTATTGCCATAGTAAAGCATTATTCTTGTGAAATATCAAAAGATGTTGTTCTTAACAGTTCCCTCATCTGTACCAACAGAACTTGATTCTCACTCATCACATCCCATACACCGTCTTCAGATAGAACACCTCGTTTCAGGTCTTTGGGCAAAAGCCCGGCCTCGTCGTCAGCGAAGTCTTGTTTCCATTCGTCGCTGCCATAATAAGAATTCAAGATCGAAAGTTCGTCTTGTTCGGAACGATAAGCCTCAAGTGCTTCCGACATCCTCTTCACAGCATCCGACACACGGTCGAAACGCTCCTCCATCTGTTTGATTCTTTCAATATCCATAGTATTTGCAGAATTTTATGTTTTCATAAAATATTAATAGAATTATGTTGCAAAGATAACAACTTTACAAGAAATCTCCAAATCTAAGGCCAAGAAATGAATAAAATTCAACTTTGGGAAATGCTATTTTGATTATGTCAGGCTCTTTTCTCGGACTTGTATCATCAAATAAACAGCAGGCTCACCATCATAGATGAGTCTGCTATTTATGAAAAGAGCAAATGACGTATCAATGATTTTCGACAGACTTCTTGTCCAATACTACCTTCTGTCCATTATGGATGTAGATGCCAGGCAATTCGGGACGACCACTGAGACGGAAGCCCTGGAGGGTGTACCATGCATCGGGATCATAATCGTCGGCATTAATATCGCTGATACCATCAGGCAGATGCTGCAGGTCGATGACATAGGGCGACCAGGGATCACCGATGTTGTCATCGCTGACAAATACATGCGAATTATCGAGCAGGACGAGGCGTCCATCCAGATAGGTGACGATTTCCATCGGAACATTGCTGCCCTCACCTGCAATGATGAGGTAATAGAGGCCATCGATGGAACGGGAAGCAGCTCGACATTCGCCATCGATAAAGACAGCAACCTCACAGGTATCAACAATAGCTTCCCCATCGGTGAGTTGTACTACCATCGTCATATTGTCAGGATAGAGATGCTTATCGATCGGCGTGAAGAGGGTAGGCTGATCGGTCATGCGAGCAAGAGCCATCAGGCGTGGAGCCTTTAGTGGACCTGCATTGCTACGTGTCTGCGGCGGATAGACGAATGTCTTGTAGCCGGGAGTCGAATTGTAGTACAAATAGCCATGACCGCTTTCGAGAGCGGTCAGATTGCCTTCCCAACCGTTCAGACCATAGATGGCGATACCCGACTGTGACTTGATGCGGTCACCAATGGCAGGATTGGCTCCTGCAAGTGCCTCACCGACCGTCATCGTGTAGAGTGGTGTGTAGGCTATCCAGTTCCATTCCTCATAGAGTTCGACAGGCGTTTCTGATAGATTAACCTGCTGACCGGTGACTGCGAGCTGTGAAGGCAATACTGGGCTGGATGGCAAACTGGTCACTCTGAGTTTGTACATTGTGTTAGCGCCCACGGAGAGTGTGCCCTTCCATTGTGTGCCATTGCTCCAAGCCACCTGTGAACCATGGTCCTTGATGGTGAGAGCCCAGCCATCATAGTCTGCAAACACCTTGTAAGGACTACTGTTCTCTGGCTGGACGCCAATTGCAATCCAGTTCCAGTTCACATGGACAGGAATATGCTGCTCTGCCTTGTTGCTCTTGGTCCAAACAACGGGATTATTGTAGTTGCCAAGGAACAGATTATGCTCGAAGAGCACTTGGTCACTTTCATTATCTGGAATCGTGACATTGACGTCCACATAGGTCATACCGGTTGCCGCATCCCAGATGGAGAAGGTGACGGGTTTGTGATAGTCCATATTTTCATAGCTGTCGCCATAGACGTTGAGTGTCACATAGGCACCATTACGAATATTGGCAGGAGAAGCCAGACCACGGCACTGGCCATCGATGAAGGCAGCTACAAGGCTCTCGGGATTCTCCATGATGAATCCGTTGAGGCGCACATGTCCGATGATGGTCATCTGATGCTCGTATGCCGTCGGTTCAACAGACCAATTGGGCTTCTCGCCACGAACCTTCATCACAAGACGCAGAGGTTCGCTGATCTCATAATTGCCCTGCAGGCCGATATTCAGATCATAATCGCCAATAGGTGTAAGCGGGTTGACGCGGAAGCGAAGTGTCTTTGTCGAGAGAGGAGCCACATCGTCAGTAATCTCACTTTCGACCAGTGTAAGCCACTGCGGTAGATTCTTCAGTGTGTAGTATTCGACAGTTCCTCCCTTGTTGACTATATTGACGTCGAATGATGCATCATCGCCATACATCTTGAAGACATTGACCGAATCCTTTTCCCACTTGAGTGTGTTCTGCTGCACATAGGCCGTCCAACGAATAGGTTGCGATACGTTGCCATGCATATCGTGGATCTGGGCTACAGTAATGTTGAGCGTCGTTCCCTCGATGTCACGCGGAGTGATGCCAGCACCTGTCAGATTTACGACCACCTTGCGCTCCGAAGCTACAGGAGAAGCAATAAGTCTTGTTTCTTCGGGAGCATTCTTAAGAGGTGGAACTGCAATACTCTTCAACGAATTCTCATCAGCATGAATAACCAGGGTATTTGCATGACTGACTGGTGCCAAATTCTTCAATGTAGCCCCCTTTGTGGGAACTCCGTTGATGGTGTCCTGTTTCTCAAATGGATAATAAGCCACCAGGCCACGAGAATAGACGTCGGCCGTGTCGAGGCACTGATAGATGTTAGCAAGCAAACGTTTCTCAGTGATCGTTGCGTGCCAGATTCGCAGTTCGTCGATATATCCCGAGAGACCAGTACCAAGTTTCATTCTCGAACCTTCAAACGTGGGCACATCCTGTTCGGAAATGACAGCAGTTCGCTGGCCGTTGTAATAGAAGCTGGCAGCCTGTCCTCGTACCACGTTGAAAGCCAGATGATGCCAATGACTGTGGTCAGGGAAATCTTCATTGTTGGCAACGACCTGTGATTTCTCACCATAGTCGAGCACAAGATTCATCAGGGAATCATAGCGCAGACGAAGTCGCGTCAAGTCAGAACGTCCCGTTTCAAATAAAGTGCACTCGCTCTTACTTGTGACTTCACACCATAATTCTATCGCATAGCTTTCGCCGGCTGAAGTATTAATGCGAGAAATGTCGGCATAAACATCATCTGTCTGATTGATATTAAGGGAATAGTTCACATTATTTATTTCCCATCGGTCGTTCACAATCAGATCATTGATATGACGCATATCGGCAGCCACAGTACCATGGCCTTCATTCATTGGCCAGTAATGGAGAAGTCCGTACACGTAGTTGTCCTTCGAATTGTATTTCTTGGAAGCAGCATCTAAGATATCGAGACACACGTTGTAAAGACCCAAATCATGAATCGCCCCCACAATGCCACGACCGATGTAAAGATAGTTCTCACTGGAGCTACTCAAAGCCTCGAAGGTTGAGAAATCAACGGTCTCCTTGTCGAAGAGCAGCTTGGATTCGATGTCCCACTCAGCGAGCATCGAGACTGTTTGTTCACCGCTCTTATAGCTCATAACCATATAGGTCCATGTGTCACGCGGTACTCTATCGATACCTTTCAGCTCGGTGTCACCCATTTTGAGAGCTACGGCACCATCATTGTCAATGGAAATTCGGAACAGTTGTGCAGTCACACCTTGACATATCAGTTGGCCTTCTTCGGTCCATTTCACCCAGAAGTCGAGTGTAAAGTCACCATTAAGGAAGACGGGATTGACTGTATGTGAAGCAGAACCTCGCGAAATCATTTTTAGTGACACTTCATGGTCGATGGGAGCGCCATTAAGTTTCGAAGTAACAATGACGTTCTTGGGACCAACATAACCAGGCACTATGTCTTCGTTGAATTCGATGCTCATGTCGTCACCAAAGCCCAGTATACCGTTGGCTGGTGTCGGGGTGGTGAGTGCACGCGGTGAGATGTTGTCCTTAATGACAGTCACTTCGTCACTATATGCATAGACTTCATCTCTGCCATATCGTGTCATTGTGAATGCTCGGAAGGTATAATTTCCCTGAGGATAGCTGACATCACTTCGCATATCAATCCACTTACGCAGATATCCACGGTCGGGGACAATATTTTCAGCAATGTAAGCCGAGTCGAATCGACAGAATTCCGACCACGATGTACTGCCTTCGAACTTGTATTGAACACCTACATACTTCAAGCCAGTGAAGTTACGGTCGAAGTTGGCGATCTTCAACTCAAGACTGTCTGGACTGTCGCTGTTGAACACAGGCTCACTGATGATCAGATCTACAGGCGATGAACTTGGAACGAAAGTGGCATTGAGGGTTACTTCATCATAGATGGATAATGGCTGATAAGGTGAGGCGAAACGTATTTTCACACCTTCGTGTTTGAGCTTGCTCTGATCTGTCTGACTAATGGTGATATTCTTCAATACCGTCTCATTCTTGGGGATGAGTACCGAACGCCCGTTCATAGGAACTCCATCCATGTAAACCTGTAAACCATTATTGTTTGAGGTCTCGACGACAATAAGATTATAGGTCATGTCGAAAGGTTGCTGTGTCTGATTGTTGTTCGTGAGGTGCAGCACCAGATTCTTTTTCTGACCCGCAGGGATATCAGTTACCGTAAGCGTCTTGGCACTTTGTTGGCCGTCAACGCTGATACGGATATCGGGCTGTTCCATTCGTTGTGTGCCATTCGAAAGGAGGTGTTTCTCCTTCTTTTCAAAATACTTGGCATATTCCGGACCTTCGTAGGGATTATAGCTCTGACCGCCAAGAATGCTGAAAGAATTACTATAACCCCTAGGCGACTTGTAAATATCTACAGAGAAGTCTGTACCACGATTGCCATCACTGAAATCATAGGAGAACTCTACATAATTCTTTGTATTCTCATCTTCATCGGAGCTTACTTCACTCCATTTGAAACCGGTCTCAATCTCGAATCCCCAATCAGAGTCGAAATATCCACCTGCCGAGGCTTTCATGTGATGTCGGAAGTTAGTATATACACTTTCCTGACCTGAATAATCATGAGTAGTAACATCAGTGCTATCTCTACGTTCAGAATAAGAATAGCTAGTTCCGCCATCGAACGAGATATTCTTTACATGGTAGCTTTTATTATCTTTAATGTTTATATCATTTATCGCCTCCCATTTGTCACGTTCGTTCCAGGCCAAGATACCCTCCCATAGTTTTACCTGCTGATTATAATAATTGATCTTGTCATCACCAGGCAAATCTTTGGGACCCTTCCAAATATAGGTTCCGCTGTCACCATACACTTCACTATCTTTTTTATACCATGTCAAATAGACCGATTCGGAAGAGTTGTTTTCATATTTTTCACATGCTTCCTTGGTAGGCAACTCTGTCAGCAGTTCATAACGCAATTCTTTCCACTTGGGAATCATAACATTCTCAATTTCGTATGCTGAATAGTAGAAAGAAGTTTTTTCTTGTAGTGACAACATGGTGGCATCACGACAATCGAGATGAATGCTTCCATCAATTCCTTTAAAGAATCCTAAGCGAGTACAATCGCCCAATTGAAAATTATTAGAAATACCAATGAAAACATCTCCAGGGGAGCCAACATGATAGATGTCAGTACCCGTTGAAACAGCATCTGTAACAGTCGTTGACCAAGTTTCTTCATGCTTGTTCAACAATGTATGCTGATGTTTGCCTTTTATATCCCAGATTGTACTCTGCTGGTATTTGGACACAAGCGCAAATCCCATACCTTCAACAGTTTCCATTTTAACGCCCCATGCAAGATTAAAGATTGCAGCTCCAGATGCTACCCATCCCTTTGTGGATGTTCTAACCTTTGTCGTTGTCTTACCCGACTTCCAAGTGGTCTTAGACTTGGCTCCTGGGGGATCACGAAGCACCATCAGAGGCTTATCAGGACCTTCGGTAACGAAATTGTTGCCTTGAGACAATTCGCCGAGAGCGATGGCATAAAGCTTATCCCATACGTATGTGCGTCCATTCTTTTCAAACGAGACACTAAAGTTTCGTGTATAAGGTGCAGTTACATTTGGGGCACCGCAATTCCAAGAATATGACGCCATTCCATATTCGTCAAGCTGTTTCTGATTCTTTTTCAAGTTATATACCTCACCTGCTTTAAGACCCGTTGAATCTGGATTAGCTATATTACTGATGACGGATTGTTCGTCACCCATTTCATTAGCAATCGTAATCGTCAAATCATTCAGTGGTATAGTATCGGTTATAACTTTTGAAGATGCATCCTTATTCACATAGGCCTCGTAACCACGTATTTTAAAAGTATAAGGTTCATCCATCTGGAAAATTGGGTAATTAAAGCGATAATTAATTGAACCATCGGCTTCTTTTTTCCAAATGTCATAGATGTCAATGCTATCTCCAGAAGCTATCTCATAACGAAGTATATTACGTTCGCCAAATGCTCCTTCTGAATTATCACTCTGCCATATATTGAGCGTTGGTACAGCATAGTAAGCAAAAACTTGCTTTGTATTATAACTGTAGTATTCACTGCTTGTAACGCCACCGTCTTTAGTAACTTTAATCGAATCATTCAACGTCTTTGTTACGGTAGTCAAATCTATCTCTGGGAGTGAAGTGAATTCGATATCAGGATTACTATCAATCTTGACACTCTTCGTAATATACTTAAGTGGTGGCAGCTTAGCAGAGAATTCACCAGTAAGTGAGTCAGTGCGAATGTAAATGTACTTCGACTTATTGCCAATACCTGCCCATGTATTGCTATTTATGGAAGTAGTGTCACTCTCGAATGAACGATCCATAGTTGCCGGAGTAATATGGTCATTCTGGCAATTGAACGAGAATGACTCATTATTGAGTTTAAGAGTGATGGTGGCAATACCGATATTGTTCTTCGATGCACCAAAGCCGACGGCCAGTGTGTCGTTGCGTTCGCCACCACCTACTCGGCCCACAAAGTTGACTAAGGTGGAGTCGGCAAAGTCGTAGGTCATCGCACGGTCGAAGTTGTAGGTGCCCTCGTAGGGGAAGCGTCCTCCCATAGCCATGGTGTGACCATCGAGTTTTGCCTCTACATAGTGCTTGCCAATGGGTACGGAGATCTTGTAATAACCATCAGCGTCAGTCTGCTGTGCCTTTCCATCTTTCGACTGCAAATCGCCATCGACATAGAGCATAACACCCTCAGCTGGTATGTTGGTGCCATAGTAGTATATATAGCCCTCCATTGGGAACGCCGAAACATCCTCAAAATTTACGTTATTGGCAGTCAAACTGGTGGGACTGACGAACATTGAAGAGGAATTGGGGCTGAATTGATGGATGCCAAAGGCGGGAACAACCTTATAATTGGTTCCATCCTGCTGGAAAGGAATGCCTCGAATGATGTAGTCTCCCTCAGCATCAGTCATACCATATAGCTTCAGTGATTCGGGCACTACAGCCGATGGAACAGCATTGGCTCCAATCTCTGGATGATTCTCAAGACAAATACCATCCTGTTTGGTTACATCGAAAGCATAATCACGTATGTTAACGCCTTCATCAAGTGGCCAGTAGAGCACAAGGTCTTTTTCCACACCACCAAGGATACGATCGAAGTTGTTGTCTATCTCCTTAGTAGTTAGTGCACGGCTCCAAAGACGTACGTCATCGACATTGCCTTTGAAAGTACTACCTGTGTTATGTGATGAACCACCCAAGCTAAGGGTCGAAGAGCTAAGTCGGCTACATGAATTCCATACATTATTGGAAATTGTCAGAGTATCACAAATCAAACTATCTTTGCCTACTGAAAAAATCCAATTACCACCTTTATAACGAGCAGTGACATGGGTGAAGTCAGAGTTATTGAACGGCAAATTCTGGAACTCAGTCACCGTATAATCTCTGCAGTCGGAAGAAGTGAGGTCAACAGCATAGAGACAGTAAACAGGATTGGTCGGATCATTGACCTTTGCATTTTTAACTGTGGCATTAACATTGTATGAAACAAGATTGCTCACTTCAGTTTCGATGAGTTGGGGAACAACCTGGCTGAGATTATTGGAAGTCCAGTCAACACCCAAAATTGAGGGTGTCAAATCTGTTGCAGCAATTGACTGGCCTTGTTCATGACCCATAACCTTGGTATAGTAGCAATTGCTAAGCTTGTGAGAGCTTCCGTATCGTGAACGTGCATAAGTGTAGAAACCTTCGGAAACCGGCACACTCTCTGGATTGACCAGACAGTTGGTCAGTTGAGCTTGATATCCATCGTGAATCCAACCAACCATTCCGGCACAATTGGTCAATCCCTCACCCATGATTACACCATCAAAGAGACAGGAATTGATTTTAAGACTGCTAGCACCGGTAATGGAAATCAGACCTCCATGAGTTCCATCGCCCGCAGCTCGACCTTCAATGGTAACCGATGACCAGCAACGAGTCAACAATATCGCACCATTGACACAACCGCCAACAATGCCTCCTGCAAATTTGGCATTGGTGCTAATCTTACCAGTGACATGCAGATTCTGAAGCTCGAAACCGTCACCTACATAACTGAATGGTGCCGTGCGATAATTGCCATCTCTATCAGTGGTGCTATGCACATAATAGTTCACCTTAAGCGTATGACCATTGCCATCGAAGTGTCCGCGATAGCAATTAGCTTCGGTATCACCGATCATAGTCTGGCTTTCGTCAAGATCGATATCGGCTGCCATCACAGCATTGAGCTTAGTGTTGCCACTATTGACCAACGAGGCAAAGTGCTCCCAGTCGGCTACCGAAGCGATAATGAAGCGACCGTCAGCATCGTAACCTTCAGGGAGTTCTACTGTCACATCATAATCTGAGGGGTCGCTGATGCGTTTTACACCAAGTTCAATGGCATTTGCCAAGTGGAGAAAAGCTTGTTTGGACTCCCCGCCCTCCATCATAGGTTTAGCCCAAAGCTGGAGGGTAAGTTCACTCTTGCCATTGAGAATAGACGCATACTTAGTTGAGTCAGCTGTCCATGTAAGACCCTTGCCTTCTCCATCAATATAACGTGAGAGGTATTGAGGAGTATCGGAAGACTCGTCAGCAGATGATTTTACCAAATTGACACGTACACCATTAACAGCAGTACCAGAACCAAAGGCGACATGTCCGGTGATAGTACCACGTGCCTGCGAGAATCCTGGGGCAATCATAGAACTCGTTTGAACAAACTGTTCGTCGCACTTGGCTCCATATGCCTCTACAGTATATTCATAATAGGTGCCGGCAGCGACACGGGTGTCTTCGTATTCGTACTCTGAAGCGGTACCATGAATATTGTCTGTAAGCAACGTCCATTCCTCAGTTCCTATGGGACGACGAAGCACTCGATAGTAGGCTTCATTGGTCTTGTCGGCACGAGCTACTTTCCATTTCACTTTCACCTCGCCATCTTCTGTGCCTGTTGTAGCCTTCACCTCGCTGATATAACTACCTGCAGGGAGGTTACCAGTCAAGATATTTGAATAGATTTCCTTGCCATTGACAGTTGTCATCACACGATAATCGATGAGATCGCATACTGTGCCATCAGTATCGAAATGGGTTTCAAATTGCTTAGTGTCAATAGGAAGTGTTTCACCTATAGCTTTCCATGTCGTAGTTCCTGATGGACGGTAGTCGATACGCCAATCCAAGCCCTTCAGCTGAATATTATACTCCCATACCAGTCGAACAGCCTTCTCGTAAGAACGATCCTGTGAGAGTTTTATTGGTACTTCCATCAAGGTGCTGACAGTCAACTCTTCCCACAAGTCAGATGACGAATGTGAAGAAGATTGGCCAGGCAGATTGACGAGGTTCTCCTTATATTTCTCCTCCAAAATAGAAGGAAGGAATACAACACGATAGGTATATTCTTTATCATACTCGATGTCCTTATCAGTATATTTAAGATTGGAACTGGAACCATTAAGCGAACCCAACAGTTTATAACCATCAGTCTGAACATTGACACCCTTATCGTAACGAAGCACATACCATTTGCCATCGGTCTTGCACTCGGTAGTTCCAGTATTGTTGCCATCATAGTAGGATGCTTTTTCACGCTTAGACCATGTGACGGTATTGGATTTGTTCCATTTATCGAACTCCACCTTAAGGTTTTCAGGACGCGTGTAAGGCTTAATGAGGGCATGGACTATTGGCTGATAGAACCACTTGTTCTTCCAACCGAGCTCCTTTCCTTCCGATTTATAATTAAATTTTGCATTGTACTCCAAATAAACAGGGGTGGTGTAAGCATATCCCGACAAATGCCAGTTCTTGAACTCGGCATCGAGCATGCCATCCGACTTCGAGGTAAGCGTCATTACGTCGCTATTCACTAAGAAGTTGTCATAATAGCGACCCTTGTAGCCATTATAGATGTACTGATACACGGAGTAGCTCTGTTCAATATAATCTTGATTATTGCGCCAATCCCTCATATCAGTAGCCTTGAACGTCAGTGAGCCTTCGTCGTTCCAGTCACACGAAAGCTTCGGCATGGGGGTAGTTTCGTTAAGTGACGAAAGGTCGATGTCCTTCTCATACTGGAACCATCCCCACTGACGGGAGTCCTTGAAAGTAAGAAGATTCTTGAATATTACAGTCTTCACCCCTTCATCAAAGGCATTTTTACCAGGCATCATCCTTACGGTGATGTGACCATTGTCGGTGTTTAAGTTACTTACGTACAAACCGAAGTAATTACTGTTGTTATTCGAGTAAGATATGTAGCTTCCGTCAGTTTTGTTCTTCTTCCACGTAGCTACTAGGTGCCGAACTCCATCAGAGGTCACTGCATAAATCTCACCATCGAGTTGTGTCTGCTTGACTTCACTATCATGCCAAAACATATTCCAATCACTCTTGTCGAAATTGATGATCATGTCACAGCAGACCCGAAACTCGAACTCGAAGAAGTACTGCTCGGAAGCAGCATCGAAACGCTTCCGCGTCCAGAACCAATCGAGATGGTTAGAATCGTAACTATCGCCGTCATAGCCGAAATAACGTTTTTCGTTCCTGAAGGTATAGGTACCACCACCACCTTCTCCGCCATCAATCTTCTGGTATTCCCAACCAGCGAAAACGGGCGCAATGCCTGTCGCTAACAGGATGAGCGACATGGCTAATTTCAGAAATAAATGTTTAGGTCTCATATATATTAATAATTATTTGTTTGTTTTGTCAGTTTCAAATTGCCAAACACGAATTTACCTGCTTTTAGAGTGGCTGTAGCTTTCCCCTCATAAGTTGTTCCGTCAACGTTGATTACTACAAATTTATATTCCCATTGACCTTTGGGTACTAATGCTACATAGACCTCATTTAGACCATCGGCGTTCTTAATAGATAGGATTTTGTTATTTTCATCAATGACACCTTCTGCATTTAAATTATCGAAAGTAGACATTGATGTTACAGTAATTGAAGCTGATGTCGGATATTCAAATTTGCCATAATCATCATGATAGCAAATGTAAAGATCTTTGACAGAAATAGGTTTATCATTCTCATCTACAAATGAAAATTTACAAATGGTTAGCAAACTCTTCATTTGAATTGCAGCGGAGGCTGTATTATCAGTAACAGTGGTTATTTTTGCTAATCCGCAAATAAAATGGTAATACTTTGCCAAGGATTCAAGTGTACCATCTTGCCCTGTCAAATTAAGACTAAAGGTAACGTCTTTAGTTGTTGGTTTAATACTAATTTTTTCATTGGGATAAGCTACAGCTATATCGTCTCCTTTTGCACATAGTATTTCACCTGTAAAAGTTGATTTTACAGCTGTAGATTGAGCAGATAAATAACCTACACAATTATAGGGATCACCATACAAGTCTGAAATATTGCATAATGATAATTTATCTCCTACAGACCAGGAAGCTGACAATGTTTTTTCTGCTACATTTTCTGTAATTGATGCACGTGTAAGGTCAGATAGAGAACGTGTGACATCAGAATCCTCAACTTGCGTGATGGTAAGCTGCCGCAACTTGCGTCCTCCATTATTCACTAATGTTTCGTCATCCGATGATGAACAACCACATAAAATGGTCAAAAGCAATATCAAAGGAAAAGAATATTTCGTGTTCATTTTTTAAGAGATTATTTAATTATTTTTAAATCTTAGTGAAAACAAGTTAGAAAAATTAAAGGACTTATTCGTCCCATAATCCATTTCTACGTGGAGCATCCTTTTCTTGTGAAAATCCTCCAGTATCATCGGCATCATAATCAGAGTTAGTAACAGTTATACCATCACTAGGGCTCGTACAAATCACACTCTGCCATTCATCGATCTCAACGAGATTCATCTTGGGATTTTGATAATGTTTTTTCATATTCTAATATATTATAGTGTTAAAATGATAAATTTATGGCACAAAAATAGCAATAATAAAAATATCTTCCAACTTTTATTTAAAAAAATTAAAAAAAGGTAACGGCTGAAAATTACTAAGGCGACAAAAAGGATAAATTGGTTTCATTTTTGTCGCGTCTTGTCGTTTTAAAACAGAAATATCCTTGAGCCATTTTGCTCAAGGATATTAATTATGAGTGAATGATGTTTAGTCAATAATTTGTTGAAATCATATCGTGTCCTGACATACTTCAGAAGCATCAAGATCCTCTTTCTCCTGCTTGATTGCCCTATCAATCTGCACTTTGTAGAAGAGACAAGAAGTGAAGAAGTAGATGAGCGACTGAGCCCAAAGGGCAAAATACTCATGGCTGATATCCTGAAGCGTGGCTCCCATGCTATTGACAGCAATGTATCCTTTCACGCCGAATGTGCTTGGGAGAAGCCACGAAATACCTTTCCAAAACGCAGGAATCCCTTCCGAAGGCCAGGAGATACCGGAAAGGAAAAGGAAGGGCAGCGAAGTAACAACCACCAGAAGCATCACATTCTCACGATAGCGCACCAGACAAGACAGGGTGATACCGAAAAAGATGCATGCAAGGATGTAAGGCACCATCAGACCAATTAATGATCGTAGCGATCCAAGTAATGGGAAGTGGAATAAAGAGGGCAAAATCATAGTGAGGTACGCAGCGACCAAGGCATAAATCATAAAATAGCAAAGCGCCTTGCCCATAACTATACGGAATAAGCCACGATAATGTTGGTCGATTGGAATGAGTTCACCATAACGGTTGTTTTCTCTGTTGGTGCCAGCAGCCAATCCAATACCCAGGAGCAGGGTTTGTTGGATGACAAGAATAAGCACCGCAGGAAGTAGGAAACTGCCATAGCCTCCAGTAGGATTGAAGATTGACACTTCGTCGAATTCAAGCGGACGAACAGTCACCTCGTCATCACGATCGGTGAAGCCCGTCGAACTGGCAAGTTGAATCTCCGAACCCATCTGTGAAGACACAGCTTGAGCCGTCTGGTAGATGGCCTTGTAGGTCAACATCAGACTCATGTCACAAAAGACACTTACGTGGGCCTGTTCGCCTCGACAGATGTTGGTATCGAAATCTGAAGGGAAATAGAGTACACCCTTTGCCTTCTGACGTCCCACCAAATCCTTGGCCTCAGCCAGGCTTGTGCAATGATAGGCCACCTTGACATCGGGCGAAGCATTGCACAAACGGATGAACTTACGACTTTCGGACGAATGACTATAGTCAACCACGGCAACAGGCACCTCGCGCACCACCTCATTATTGTAAATCCATGAATATAGAAATGGATAAATAGTGGATGCGAGCAGGAAAAAGATGAGCACAGCTTCATCCTTGACGGACATCTTCATTTCGTTTGCCCAGATGATCGACATGTCGTGGAGGCCCTCCTTGATGATTCGCTTTAGTTTATCGAGTTTCATTGTAATTATTTGTCGGAGTAATCGGAATATTCTGAATAGTCGGAATAATTGGAATAGTCGGAGAGTTCGGAATATTCGGATAATAATCACGGAATATACTTATACACAAGCATAGCCCTATAGATGTTACGCATGACGAAAATCGGCAGCATCATAAAGACGATGAGCATCGCCCAATAAGGCCAAGCGTATAGAAGCGGGAATCCGTTGAATATATTGATCTGATAGATCATATAATAATGACGCAATGGGAAGATCCACGACAACAACTGCAATGCACCATCCATCGCAAACACAGGGTATGTAGCTCCCGCCATACTGATTCCAAGCATTGCCAACAAGCAACACAACGTCATCGACATTCGAAGCGAAGGTGCCAAGCCGAAGAGGAAGACGCCAAAGCTTTGAGAAGCGACAACCGAAAAGAAACCAAGCAAGAGAATGGGCCATACGCCACCTGGATGCGGGAAGTCGAGCACATAGTAGATGTAGAACTCGAAGCCATAGAAAATAAGCAGAAAGACAATCGTCTGCGGGATCATCTTGCCTATTACTGCCACCCAAGGATCACCATCTGCCATACGCATCCATTCGTGCGACGTGCCGAACTTTAATTCCGTTCCGATGGAATATGCTGAAATGAGGAAGATCATCAGCATCAGCAAGCCTGGAACGAGCGTCGAAGAAAGGTAGATGTTGTAGTTGGACCAAGGATTGTTCACCATGTGAAGATCCACCGAGATTGGCTGGAGAAACGCACGTATTTCGTGCTCCGTCTTTCCAATAGCCGAGAGCTTCTGCTGTCCTACACCCGCCGATCCCAAGGTTGCTACAGTCTTGAGGTCACGGAACGTGGAGGAACCAGCCAGCATATATGCGCTGTTATAGTAGAACGAAATCTTGGGCTGACGCGACAACGACAGACCGCCGGTGGTTCCCTCAGGTATATAGAGGAAAGCATAGATCTCACCACGCTGGATGGCATTGCGTGCATCGTTCACGTTGGCATAATGTCCCACGACGTGCGAAGTCTGGAAACTGTCGAGTGTACGGATGAGCTGACGCGACGTAGCCGTATTATCCTGGTCAACCACACCCACCGGCAAATCCACTGCCTGGCCTGCACTCAGCACCGATGTCATAAAGAAGATGACAGCGATGGGTATCACGACCATGCAGAAGATGTAGATGGGGTTCTTGAAAACCAGGATACGGCATTCGCGACCCGCAATGTGTATGATTCGCGTAAGCTTGTTCATTTTAATCCTTTACAATGAGACTCATACCGGGACGCAGTCCTTCGAGTTTCTCCATAGGCTTAGCCTTTACCTCGAAGGTCTTGAGGTCATATTGTCCACTCGACTTTGTTGCCTTCCATGTGGCAAATGAACCTTCGTCCTTCATGTGTGTCACCTTAAATTGCAGTTCTTTCTTGAATGCTGGAATATAAGCAGTCTTCACATCTCCTACCTTCAAGCCGTTGAGCTGGTCTTCACGAACATTGAAGATGCCCCACATATCATCCATCATCGAAATGGTCATAATAGGAGAACCTAATCCAACAAGTTCACCCTCCATAGGATAGATGGCGCTGACCTCACCGGCAACAGTAGCTACCTGTACGGTCTCGCGAAGCATCGAGTTAATCAAATCGACAGCACCCTGGGCAGCCTCAACCTGTTTGCGAGCAGCCTGCTTCTCCTGACTGCGCAAACCATTCTTGGCCATGTCATACTGGCTCTTGGCAGCTTCAACTTGTGCCTTTGCAGCTTGATATGCGGCATATGCCTCATCACGCTTTTGTGCGCTGACTACGCCCTCGTCGAAAAGATTCTGCACACGTTTGTAGGTCTTCTCGGTGATTTCGCTGGCAGCCTTAGCAGCCTGATACACTTGGAAAGCACCCTGGATGGTTTCTGTACGAGCACCAATCTGTGCCATCTCACTCAAAGCTGCTGCTGCACCCTCGGTAGCTTGGGCCACCTTCTGCTGAGCGGTTGCCTCAGGCACTTCAAGAATCACGAGCGTATCGCCTACATTCACATACTGACCTTCCTCGACACGGATGTCGAGCACACGGCCGGGAAGCTTGCTCGAAACACGGAATTCCGAAACCTCGACCTCACCTTGGATGATGTCTTCGCTCCTACCAAGTGTGAAGAAGCCAATGAGGCCAATCACTACTACCACTGCCAAAAGACCAAATACGGCCAGCAGGATGTTGTTATGTTCTCTATTTTCTGTCATATTATTAAGTTTTATTACATTTCTAAATATATTTCAAAGCTCTTCAGAATCCTTCGGAACCTTTCAGAACCCTTCAGAACTCTTCAGAACCCTTCAAAGCCTTTACTGCAGGATACCCAACGCCTTCTTCAAATTCACCTGAGCGAGTTTGACATCAATCTCAGCATCGATCAGCTGCGACTTGGCGAGCTGCCAGGCTGTCTGCGCAGCCATCACTTCGGTACTCTCCATCACACCTTCGCGGAAACCGACGTTGGCACAACGCAGGTTCTCTTCGGCATTGGCAACATTACGGGTAGCCATCTGCAGACGCTTCTTGGCTTCATCCACCTTGAATCGGCTTTGCTCCACCTGCAGATCAATCTTTTCACGGGCATCGTCAAGTTCCATACGAGCGATGTTGGTAGCCGTCTTGCTGGCACGAACCTTGTAGACGCCTTCAAACCAGTTCCAAACGGGAACTTGCACAAGTACACCTACATTCCAAACACCTGCAAACTTCTTTTCGAAGCCATTGAACACATTTGGATTGGAAACGAGGTAACCACCTGTCAAAGCAATATGAGGCAGGAATGCGGCACGGGTAAGGTTGGTACTCTGTTTGCCAAGTTCCACTGCATGTTCCAGCATATTGAGTTCGGGACGATTATCGGGCGAAAGGCCTTCGAGTCCTGCAGTCTCATCAACGAGATTCAACATTTCATTATCCTCGTCGGCAAGAGTAATATCGCTGGTGGCAGGAATACCACAGAGTTGACAGAGCAACATCTTCGACAGGGTAAGGCCATCCTCCACCTGGGTGAGTTGCATATCGGCCTCATTAACTTTGACATCAACCTTCAGACCATCGGCACGAGTTGCAAGACCCTGGTCAATCATCTTGTGGACATCATCGTTAAGTTTCGACACGAGGTCACGATAACTGAGCGCAAGACGCTGCTTCTGCTTCAGGGAAACAACAAGCCAATAGGTCTTGTCAATGTCATAAAGCGTATTCTGCGTCATTCCACGCAAATCATCTGCAGCAATCTTCTCAGCAATATCAGCCATCTTGTTGGCAGCGACAATGGCACCACCCATATAGATAGGCTGACGAGCCATCACGGAGCCCATCCACATGTTACGATTGTCGGTGTGGAATGCATCCACGATGTTTTGTCCGACGGCATCACCCATTTGAGCAAGGCCGGGACCAAGATTCTGGAAGATGGTGCCCAAATCCTGCGCCGTAGTAAGTGAAATAAGGCCATTCTGTGCCAAGCCCGTAAGCAAGGTGCTCAGATTGGAACCTAATGACGTGGACAGATTGGTACCAAGACTTGAGAAGGAAGCCTTCTGCTCATCACTGAGCAAAGAGATCTGCTTGTTGAAATATTCGTAACCGCCCACAGCATCAATCTTGGGCAGATAATTGGTACGTGCAGCCTTACGTACATCCTTGGCTACATCTTGCTTGAGACGGGTGGCATTCAACTGATTATTGTTGCGAAGTGCCATGGCTCGACAACTATCGAGGGTCAACGTCATCTGAGCAAAGATGGGCAGGGATAAGGCAGCGAAAAGAACTAAAAATAGATACTTTTTCATATATAGTTAAGTGATAATATTCGAAAATTTGGTGCAAAGATATTAAATAATTAGCACATAAAAAAAGAAATTAACTATTTTTGCAGTATTTGGAGAAAAAAAATTGTTTTTTAAAGAAATAAATGCTATCTTTGCACCTAAATTAATGGTTTTTTAAGAAATATCAGCAACAAATGATTGAATATCTTAAGGGAGAAATCACCGAACTTGACCCGACCATGGCCGTCATCGAATGCCATGGCGTGGGCTATGCCTGTGCCATCTCCGTCTATACTTACGATCACCTGAAGAAAGGTCAGGTGCAGAAGATTTATGTCAGTGAGTCGATACGCGAAGATGCGCACCTACTCTATGGCTTCTCGTCGAAACAGGAACGTGAACTCTACGAACTGCTCATCACCGTGAGCGGCGTGGGCCCCAACACAGCGCGTTGTATCCTCTCGAGCCTGTCGCCCGACGAACTCGTAGCCGTAGTGAGCAGCGGCAATGACCGGCAGCTCAAGAATGTCAAGGGTATTGGCACGAAGACGGCCCAACGCATTATCGTTGACCTTCGCGACAAGATGGGCAAACTGGGTATCAGTGCAGCTACGAAGGACTCAAGCGTGCTCATCGCCAGCAACGAGAATGGCGACGAGGCAATCCAGGCACTCATGGCGTTGGGCTATCAGCAGGCCAATGCGCAGAAGGCTATCAGCAAGCTGCTTGCCAAGGATCCTACAATGTCAGTACAGGCCCTCATCAAGGCTGGACTTCACATGATGTAACTCTTGCGATTCTTCTTGCCATTCGGCATCTTACGAATCTCTTCTACCACCTCATAGTTGATCGGGACCTTCCAGGTTTCGGTCAATTTTTCTTTTAAATAACGGGCTATTTCCTTTTTGTTGAGTGTTACGCCTTCCTGAAGCACAATCAATAGCTTCGGCACCTGTCCCATCACGGGATGAGAAATTGGGATGCAAAGACAGTCAATAATCCCTGCGAAGCCCATGGCCGCGTCTTCCACCTCAACGGGACTCAGTTTCAAGCCTCCTATGTTGATGAATTCGCTGGACCTTCCCGTAAGGAACAATCTTCCTTCCGAATCCAAATAGCCCAGATCGGAGGTTTGGAAACTTTTGCCAACAGGCTCAAGTTGAAAGTGCCCATCAGCATCTTCATTCAGATAACCTGCCATCAATATAGGCCCACTCACGCAGATTTCCCCATCAGGTCCATTCGAAACCTCGGAATGTTTCATTGTCGGTCCGACACAACCTTGTAATATAGATTGCGCCAGATGGTAAGGATAAGTACAGACAATACCAGTTTCGGTGCTTGCATAAGTGTTATATAGTCTCGTATTTGGCAAGACCTCTCGTAACTGCTGCATATCCGAAGTAGCCATGGGTGCTGCACCTGTCTCGATGAATTCGATGCAGTCTGCAAGTTCTGTCAAGCGTTCACGACTGAATTGCAGCAGCATACGAATAGCACTGGGCACAAGGAAAGTTGCTGATTTAGCCCCGACATTAGCAAATGTGCTTGGTCGAAGTGCATCGAACAATGCATCCAAATCCTTCAATCCGTCAAGAATATGCAGCGTGCCACCTGTCATAAATACGGGAAGCATCTTGCTCCAAGGTCCGAAATGGTCCAAGGGGCCGCATATCACAAAGGTCAACCCGTGATGAAAACCCATCGCATCGATAAGATTCTCGCCATTGGCTATCATTCCTTCATCGCTCAGCAGCACAGCCTTGGGCTTACCTGTTGAACCTGTCGTATAAAGGATGTCGCATCGTGCTCCTATCAAATGAAGGGCTAAGAAACGCACCACATATGCGATGTCCTGCGTACAGGCCTGGACATAATATTGTCCTTCCTGAATATGTTCAATGTCGCGAAGTCGGAGCGTCTCCTTCCCTACAGCCTCCCACAACTGGGCATAAGTCAACTGCTCGCCATGACAAATCACAGCAAGAGTGTCGGGATAACGCTCCACGACCTTTGCAACATAATCAATCCATCTCACTGCTTCTCGGCAAGTTTGCGTTCGACCAAAGCCACCAGCGAATCAAGGCTACGCAGATTCTTTGGCGTAGCATCTCGACTGTCCAAGAGAATGCCGAATTCGTCGGACAAAGTCATCAGAATCGTAGTCACTCCCAGTGAATCAAGTTCCTGATAGAGTGTTTTGCTATCAAGGTCCACCAATGGAAGCTGGTCTTCGAGCAATATACGAATTTTTTCTTTCATTTTATTTACCTTTTATAATATAATCACGTAAAGATTTATCATGGCTGACAAGCCAATCGAATAAAAGCGGAGGCACAATCCACGCCATAAGTACCACTACACCCATACCGATGATAGTCACCTCGGCCAAAGAATGCAAGGCCGGATGTTTGGCCACGATCAACGTGCCGATGCCGATGAACATGATAAGTGCCGACAACAGAATACTGCGACGATAACTCATTAAAGTTCGATGAACAGTTCGTCCCGTCCTGACAGACTGTCGATAATCGTCAATCAATCCTTCCACCACGAATATCGTATAATCATCCCCTTGGCCGAAGATGAACGTGGCGAGAATGATGTTGACAATATTAAACCGAATGTCCAGCAACTGCATAATGCCCAAAATCCATACCCATCCTAAAAGCATCGGCAGAAACGCCAGGACTGCCAGTTCAATACGGCCGAAACTGATCCACAAGAAAAGGAAGACGATGAGTGAACAGGCGATTCCAATGTAGTTGAAGTCAGAAGTCAAAGTATTCAGGACACGTCGATTGAGACCTGGCAGATCAAAGCCTCCAGTCAGTCGCTCCACCTCTTCCACATGCTCCAAAGGAACCGAAAGTTGAGCCACAAACTTTCCCGACTCTGTCTGAACAAGATCTGTAAGGATATTGTTTGTCAGAGGCGTGAAATCTCCGATTTGACAGGTGTCAGCCGTTGTCATGGTCAAAAGACCTGCAAAGGGTGCAAAAGCTTCGTCGGTAAATCCCTCTGCAATGGCTTTCTTCTGAAATGACGAATAACTGAATCGTCCTTCTTTTTCGAGTCTTTGCCAATAATTGTTCCAAAGAACCAAACGTTCTTGCTGAACCTGCGTACTTGGGAGCAAAACGGCCGGGTTCTTCAAGGAAGCAATCTTTCCCGACTCCATAAGGCTTTCAAGTAAAGGAGTCTTATCTTCCAGTTCAGCCAAACTACCTGTCGGTAAGAAAACGTTTGCACAATCTTCCTTCTGTCCCTGCATCTCAATGAGACGAGTAAAGTCGGCACGTTGCTCCTCGGACATATAGTTGATGTGATTCAAATCGGTATCGAAACTGGTGTCGAGGCTGAACCATCCAAAAACGAGTGTCAAGACAAGAAGGGCGCCTCCCAAAATGAATCGTCGTGCAGACTTGTGACTACCATTTGTCGTTTTATCTTCATAGTTTGCAGCGTGAGGACGTTGTGCTTCGACATTCCCCACAATATGTGGAAGGATAAGAAGAGTGAACAAGATGGTGCCGACAAGCATCAGGGCAGCAAAGATTCCCAAGTCGCGCGTTGCTGCGGCTTTTAGTGGGATTAGAACCAGGAACGCACCCACTGTCGTGATATTACCAATCAAAAGCGGTGAAACGAGTTCGCGCCAATCGCCTCCCTCCTGCTTGTGACAAAGGAAATGCAAGGGATAATTAACAGCAATGCCGATGAGGATAGAAGTCATACCCACCACAATCAGTGATATCTCGGCATGAACCAGACGCATAAGCCCCAAACCGAAAAGGAAACCGAAAGCGATGGTTACCAGAATATAAAGCAATTGATTGAAACTGCGGAAAGCATATAGCAGGAGCGCCAGTATCAGCAGAATTGCCAAAACAGCAGAAAACAGCGTGTCTTTTCGAATCTGCGTGCTATTGCCAACTGCGATGACCGGAGACCCCGTAGATCGAACAGTCACGCCTTCTGCAACTAGTATCTCTTCCCCTATCTTGTCAAGCATCTCGATCAGACCTGCATTGCCCGCACTCTCACTGCTGCCGAAAGGCGAAGTGACATTGACCAGACAACACGTCGTGTCAGGAGTAAAGAGATAGCCATCGATATTCACCAGATCCATCTCTGGCTGGAAATCTCGAAGCGAAGCAGCGACCCGATTACCAAGCCCCAATGGATCGTGTTGCAGCATCGGTTGTAGGAAGGTTCCCGACGAAGAAGCCATACGTTGCCGTATCCAATGAAGACGTTTCTCAACATAGGTTGAATCTGCGTCGGTTCGGATTGCCATCAGCGAGTCCAATGTCTGATAGTCACGCTCCTCCAGATAGTATGGCAAATGAGCATAGACAAATTCGAAAACATCGAGGATGCGCTCCACATCGACCTGAGGCTGCCAGGAATCAATGACCCATCGGGCAGTGTCTCGCTCTGAAAGCAAGTCTCCGAAATGCTCTACAGCAGATATCAATTTGTGAGGATCTGCTTTCGAAGGAACTGACTTCTCATCGATGAACTGCAAGACAATCTTATCACCAGCGGCCACCTCTTGATAGATTGACATCGCCTGCTTGTACTCGTCATCGACAGGCAGGAAGTCAGTAATCTGCTCCTTGAATTCCAATCGAGAAACAAGCATAACAAGTGTGGCTACCACAACAGAGAGCAGCAGCCACAACCTTCCACGATGGGAGGCGAAATATAGATATGTTTTCTCAAAGAATCGGATGTTCATCTCACAGATCCTTGATGAATGTGCAGCGACGCTTGTGTAGTCGTTTTTCAAAATCGCCCCACAGGTTCGAGACCTTATGGTTTGTTTCGAGTTCGTTGTTCGACTCTACATATTTATACCCATTGGCCTTGAATTGAGGAATGAGTTCCGTGAAGAGCAGGGCATTGACACCCTTGCCCTGCATATCGGGTCGAACAGCGATGAGCAGGAGGTCGCATGTGTCGGTGCCACCATGGAGTAATCTTCCCCAGAAACTGTCGGGATTTAGATACATCGCACGAGCAAGATAGAACCAACCTATCGGCCACATCTTCCCTCGGGCTTTCTGTTGGGCACGACTTAAAGATGGACAAGCAATGCCAAAGGCCAAAAGATTGTCTTCCTTATCGACAATGAGTCGTATCAAGTCGAGACGAACCTGAGGAAGATAGAGGTTGATGTAATAATCTATCTGCCGATCGGTCAAGGGGGTGAAACCATAAATCTCGGAATACGCCTGATTGTAAAGTTCGAAGATACGATGTCCATACCGCTCAACAAGCGTCTGGGAGTCGGTGAACTTCAAGGCACGTAAACCATAACGACGAGCGGATATTTCTGCCACACGACGATGCTTTTCCGGAACTTCATCCACCATCGTCATTCGATACTCGTTCCAATATGCTTCCGGCCTCATCCCATATGCTTCGAAATGCTTGGGATAGTAGTCGTAGTTATAGAGTTCGGCTGACGTACACAGTTGGTCAAAGCCTTTGACAAGGCAACCCTCGTAATCCAAATCGGTCAAGCCCAACGGCCCGACGATTTCCTTCATTCCCTTGCTCCTGCCCCATTCCGAAACCTTATCGAGTAAAGCCCGACTCACGGTTTCGTCGTCGATAAAATCAAGATAGCAGAAGCGGCATTGCTCCTTCCCTACCCGTTCATTGGAGTGGCGATTGATGATGCCGGCAGCACGTCCCACCAACTTTCCATCACGCGAAGCCAAGAAGAAAACTGCCTCGCAAAAGTCGAAGGCAGGATTCTTAGAGGGGTCCAAACAATCGATTTCGGACTCAATCATCGGAGGAACAAAAGCATCAACGCCACGATACAATTCCAGTTGAAACTGTACGAATCGTTTGAGCGCCCTTCTGCCCTTGATTTCCTCGATGACTATCATTGAGCCTTGTTCTGATGTTTGCGATGGTGGGTATGCGGATCGTTGATGATTTCGCGAGCACGTGCTAAGGCAGAGAGGATGTTGTCGAAGATATTCTCCTCACCCACTTCCTCATAGAACGACGTATTCTTGATTACACGCATCACCTCGGGACGAACACCCGACAAGATGACATGGATGTTATCCTTATGGCTCTTTTGCACAAAGAGTTCAAGGTTATGGAGTCCAGTTGCATCGATGAACGGAACCTTGCGCATACGAATGATACGCACATCTGGATAAGAATGATTCTTGAACATCGAAGTGGCAGAAAGTTCGTCGAACTTGTTGGCAATGCCGAAGAAGAATGGACCATCAATCTCATAAACCTGTACCTTGTCGGGAATCTGCAAGTGATCGACTTCGAGATTACCCGTAGCAAGGTCGGTATCGTCCTCAATGTGTACTTCACCATGCAGCAAGGAGACATGACTGGTGGCAGCCACACGACGGAAGAGCAACAATGCTGCAAGAATCAGACCGAACTCAATGGCAATGGTCAGGTCGAAGATGACAGTGAGCAGGAACGTGATCACGAGTACGGCTATATCCGACTTCTGGCTCTTGAACAAAGCACGGCAGGTACGCCAACCCGACATATTGTACGCCACAATAACCAGAACACCAGCCAGACATGCCATCGGAATATAATTGGCAAGAGGCATCAGCACAAGCAGAATGAGCAGTAGAACAATAGCGTGGACGATGCCTGCAACGGGTGTACGTCCACCATTGTTGATATTGGTCATAGTGCGTGCAATGGCACCCGTAGCTGGGATTCCGCCGAACATCGGGCATAGGATGTTGGCAACACCCTGGCCGATAAGTTCGGTGTTGGAGTTATGACGATCACCAATCACACCGTCGGCAACAGCAGCAGAAAGCAGCGACTCGATAGCACCCAGGATAGCAATGGTAAATGCAATAGGCATCAAGTCGTGAATCATCTCGTAACTGATGGTCGGAACGGCAAGTTGAGGCAGTTTGGACTCAATCTGGTAGCGATCACCAATGGTGTCGATACCATCGATGCCCAAGAAGTTCTTCATAGCCAGGACGAGAAGCGTCATGAAGATGATGGCATAAAGGGAACCTGGAATCTTATTCAGTCCCTTAACATTCTTGACATAGTTGGGGAAGAAAATGATGATCAGAATGGAAAGGATGGCGATGAAGAAGTTCCAAAGATTGAAAGTCTGGAAGTGCTCGAAATAGCAGATCCACTTGCCGATGAAGTCACCAGGTGTCTTGAGAGGAGCCATCACAGCAAGGCCTGTGTCGGGATCAACAACAACCTCGCCAGTGGCAGGGTCAATGACGGTTTCCTTGAGGCCAAACACATCACCCATCTGCGTCGTAAAAATGGTCAGAGCAATACCTGCTGTGAAACCGATGATGATGGGATAAGGAATGAACTTGATGACCGTGCCCAACTTGAACACTCCCATCAATATGAGCAGGACACCCGCCAGAATCGTGGCAATGGTGAGACCCAGGATGCCAAACTCCGGATTGGTGACAATGCCGTAGATAATAACGATAAAGGCGCCGGTTGGACCTCCAATCTGCACCTTACTGCCTCCAAGCAGAGAAATAATGAATCCTGCCACGATGGCAGTGATGATTCCCTCTTGGGGAGAAACGCCCGAAGCAATACCGAAAGCGATGGCCAAAGGTAGTGCCACAATGCCTGTTATCACACCGGCAAGAGCATCCTGGCTGAACTTCTGCTTGTCATAATTCTTCAGACAACTGAAGAACTTGGGCTGAAAATCAATCAATCGAGAGACGTTGCGCATAGTTATTCTTTCTCTCCAAAGGCAAGGTTACCTGCATCACCCAGTCCTGGAACAATGTACTTGTGTTGATCGAGCATATCATCGACAGCAGCCACATAAAGCATAGCTTCCTCGGGAAGATTTTCGTTGAGGTAGTCGAGAGCTTCACAGCTGGCGATTACCGAGCAAATGAAGACCTTCGTCGGGGTACCCTTGGCCAACAATGCCTCGTAAGCAAGTTGCATCGACGAACCAGTGGCTAGCATAGGATCGCAAATGATGAGTACCTTGCCATCGAGCGAAGGAGCGGAGATATACTCAATCGAAATATCGAAATTGAAATCTGTGTCGGCATCATATCGACGATAAGCGCTGACAAAGGCGTTCTCGGCATCGTCAAAGATATTGATGACACCCTGATGAAGCGGCAGACCTGCACGAAGAATAGCGCTTACAACGATAGTGTCGGATGGAACATTGGCTTCGGCAATACCAAGAGGAGATGTGATATCCTCTTCATGATAGGTCAGTTCCTTGCTGATCTCGTAAGCCATAATTTCACCGATACGCTCGATGTTTCGACGAAAACGCATTCTGTCGGTCTGGATATTAACATCACGCAACTCAGAGATGAACTTATTCACCACAGTGTTAGTCTTTGAGAAATCTACGATCCTCATTTCGAAATACGATTTTGAGATTTGAAACTTTTAGTATTTTTGAGCATAAAATGCCCTTTTATCGGTGCAAATATAATCATTTTCCGACATTTGACAAAAGATTTAGGACAAAAGTCTTGCTAAAACGAGGTATTATACGTAACTTTGCAACGTCAAAGTAATAAATAATGAAGAAAATAGTTTATCTGCACGGATTCTCGTCTGCCGGTTCTACCGGTACGGCAACCAATCTCCGCAACCACCTCTACGCTGATTACGGTGTCACTGTTGTCTCGCCCGACATCCCCGTTTCTCCCGCCGAAGCTGTTCCATTCATCAAGAAAGTGATTGAAGAAGAGAATCCCGATCTGATTATCGGCACCTCGATGGGCGGCATGTATACCGAACTGCTGCATGGTCATCTGCGTATCTGTGTCAACCCCTCGTTCCATATGGCCCGCTTGCTCACTTTCAAGCATTTGGGCAAGAACGTCGAGTTCCAGAACAAGCGCGCCGACGGGCAGAAGCAGTTCAAGGTCGACAAGAAGATGGTGGCCGAATTCAAGGAAATAGAGACCAAGCTGACGCTCAAGAACATCACTCCCGAAGACAAGAAGCTCATCTGGGGTGTATTTGGCAAGGACGACCCGACAGTCAACTGCCAGGCGGAATTCAAGAAGGCATACGGCAACGAGCACTTCCGCATCATTGAAGGTGAGCATTCCCTCACCGATGCCATGATGAAACGTGACCTTTTGCCACTCATCAAACAACTGCTCGAACTATGATGCCACGCGTGACCATCATCACCGTGGTACGCAATGACAAACAGCACATTCGCGAAACCATCGTTAGCGCCTTGGCACAGACTGGTGTCGAGGTGCAATATCTTGTGCTCGATGGAGCATCGACCGATGGTACAGTCGACATAATTCGCAGTTTTGAAGGACAACTTGCCTTCTGGCACAGTTCGCCCGACCGAGGCATGTATGATGCTATGAACCAAGCCATCAAGATGGCTGACGGCGAATGGATAAGTATCCTCAATTCGGGTGACACTTACGTTTCTAGCACCTCGTTGGCTGACGCTTTGGCACAAACCGATTCGGAGAGCAGCGTTATCTTCGGACACAGCATCGAAGTCAACCCAGAATGGAATCACGAAATACGGGCTATACCCGATACAAGCCCGCTGCGGTTCGCCCCTACTTTCCGTCACGGGTCGGCACTGATACGCAGCGAAGTGCACAAGGCTCATCTCTTCGACCTCAGTCAGGAAAAAAGATTGGGATACGCCTTGGATTGGGAAATGCTTCATCAGCTCTGGCTAGAAGGATACAAGTTTCAGATGGTGGATACCTTCATTGAAGCCTACCGAGCAGAAGGCACAAGCAATCACCCCTATCGCAACCTTCTCTACAATTACCGGATAACCAGCCGGGGGGTGAGCAACAAACTACCATTTATAAAATACTTCATCAAGAACGTTGCAGTCGTCTGGCTCAAGAATTCCTGTATTTACAATTTCTCACGAAGTCTTATCCTCGAATATATGGTCAACTCGATCATCCCGCATATCCCCTTCTGGTCGTGGCGCAGATGCCTTTTGCGCCTTGCCGGTATGAAGATTGGCGAAGGCAGTTTCATCATGAGACGAAACTATTTTATGAATGCCAATCTTATCTCTATTGGAAAGCATAGCCACGTCAACACGCAATGCATACTCGATGGACGTGGGGGCATCACCATCGGATCGAGTGTCTCAATCTCGCATCGCGTGAATATCATGACAGGAAGTCATGACTACAAGTCGACTAACTTCCAGGGCATCTTCAAACCGATTGTTATCGAGGACTATGCCTGGATAGGAGTTGGAGCCACCATTCTGCAAGGCGTGACCATCGGCCGAGGAGCTGTGGTTTGTGCTGGAGCTGTCGTGACGAAAAATGTACCTGCCTATGCTGTCGTTGCAGGTGTTCCTGCTAAAACGATAGGCTCACGACCCAAAAACCTCGACTATGAATGCAAGTGGGATGTCCCGCTGACGTAATCTTGCATTTCACACAACAGTATAACCATTTTTGGCCAAGATTGGGCATACCTCTATTGGATAAAGCATTCTGTCGGCCGTCAGAGTGCTATTTCTTGTCGGAGAATAACCATTCTTGGCCAAGATTGGGCATACCTCTATCGGATAAAGCATTCTGTCGGCCGTCAGAGTGCTTTTTCTTGTCGGAGAATAACCATTCTTGGCCAAGATTGGGCATACCTCTATCGGATAAAGCACTCTGTCGGCCGACAGAGTACATTCTCCTATCTGAGAATAACCATTCTTGGCCAAGATTGGTCATACCTCTATCGGATAAAGCATTCTGTCGGCCGTCAGAGCGTTTTTTCTTGGCGGAGAATAACCATTCTTGGCCAAGATTGGTCATACTGCAATCGGATAGAGCACTCTGTCGGCCGTCAGAGTGCTTCCGCAAAAAAATTACCCCGGCATCACTGTCGGGGTAAACTGTTATAGGGGGAATTTTACTTGGTCGAGATGTTGCGCTTCAGCACAAGTGCTGTACGTGCAGGGAGATAGAGTTTCAGCCAGCCCTTGCCATCCTCCTCATAGGCAGGATCGTGTACAGTCTCATAAGGTGCATCGGCTGTGACGTTGCCAAAACCGCCGAACTGTGGATCATCGGAGTTGAGAACGAGTTCGTATCGTCCGTTCTTGACCAACAGACCATAGTCGGTGTAACTGCGCTCGCCATCGAAATTGAAGACGAAGAGCAGACGACGACGCTCGAATGCAAGAACCTTATCACCACGATTGTCCATGATTTCAACAAATGGAGCCTCGTTGAACTTCAGCACAGAAGTGATGAGGTGATTCTCGGCAATGTCCCAGCGGTTGAGGAACTTGAAATTGAGGTCTTCGTTGTCCACCAGATCCCATTGACGACGGGCATACTTGTAGGACCAACCATTGCCTTCGCGCGGGAAGTCAATCCACTCGGGATGGCCGAACTCATTGCCCATGAAGTTGAGATAGCCACCGTTGATGGTCGAAAGCGTGATGAGACGAATCATCTTGTGCAGGGCAATGCCACGATGGACGGTGAGGTTTTCGTCACCAATCTTGAAGTGCCAGTACATATCGCTGTCGATAAGACGGAAGATGATCGTCTTGTCGCCCACGAGTGCCTGGTCGTGACTTTCCACATAAGAGATAGTCTTGCCGGCAGGCGAATTGATAAGATTGCCACTTTCGCACAACTGCCACTTGATTTCGGTGGTGTTCCAATCCTCGTCGCGACGCTCCTTGAGCAGTTTGATCCAATAGTCGGGCACATTCATCTGCAGACGATAATTGAATCCGATACCACCCTCCTCGAATGGAACGGCAAGACCAGGCATACCGCTCACTTCCTCACCAATGGTTACTGCATAAGGCTTGAACTCATGGATCAAAGCATTGGCCAAGGTTACATAGCAGAGAGCATCACCATCGACATTGGGGCTGAAGTAATCGTAGAGGTTACCACTACCACCCTGATGATCGAGGTACAACATTGAGCCGACACCGTCGAAGCGGAAACCATCGAACTGATACTCGTCGAGCCAGAACTTGCAGTTCGACAGCAGGAAGTGCATCACCTCAGGACGAGCATAGTCGAAGCAGAGGCTGTCCCACTGTGGGTGTTCACGACGACCTCCACTATGGAAATACTGGCAAGGATCGCCACAGAAGTTGCCAAGACCCTCAAGTTCGTTCTTTACTGCATGCGAATGAACGATATCCATGATGACGGCAAGACCCATATTGTGGGCATCGTCGATGAGGTGCTTCAGTTCGTCGGGCGTACCGAAACGGCTGGAGGCAGCAAAGAAGTTCGAGACATGGTAGCCGAACGACCCGTAGTAGGGATGCTCCTGGATGGCCATGATCTGCACGGCGGTGTAGCCAAGGCGGGCGATGCGCGGCAGGACGTTCACGCGGAACTCCTCGTAGGTGCCCACCTTCTCCTCCGACGTGGCCATGCCGATGTGGCATTCGTAGATGAGAAGCGGATCGACTTGCGGACGGAACATCTTGTTGCGGAAACGATAGGGACGAGCCGGTGCCCACACCTGGGCCGAGAAAATCTTGGTCTGCTCATCCTGCACCACACGGCGTGCATACGAGGGGATGCGTTCGCCCTGTCCGCCATTCCAGTGGACGGAAAGCTTATAGAGTTCTTCATGGTGCATGGCATCGGCAGGCAGCTCTATCTCCCAGTTGCCGTTCTCAAGTCGATGACAAGCATACTCGGGCTTCTCCTGCCAGTCGTTCATCTCGCCGATGATATAGATGGCGGTAGCATTGGGCGCCCATTCGCGGAAGCGCCACGTGCCATCCTTCTGGCGATGCAGGCCATAGTAGAGATAGCCGTCGGCAAGGTCGGAGAGCGAGGCAACATTCTGCGTAATCTCGTGCATCTTCCACGCTGCATATTTGAAGCGGCCGAGAATGGCATCAGAGAAATCCTGCAGGTAAGTCAGGTCGCGCAACATCTTAAGTGAATTGGGCTTCAAGGAATTCATCCACTTGTTGATTACCAGAGGATCATGAGTCTTGACGACTTCATGTACAACCTTGCTGGTCGGGCTAAAGAAAGTTGATGACTTCTTGACCGTTGTCTTTTTCATATTGTCAAATATTTAGGTGAATACGTTATTGAAAGGATAAAAAACGATTAGAGTTTGATCTTGACAACGAGTTTCTTCCAATTACCCTCGCCGACACATGGCTGGTGTCCATCCCAAGGCCAGAAGATAGCAAAATGCATTGGTTTAACCACAATAAGGCAGTCGGTCTTATCGCTGTACTTGGTAACGTCCTTTTCGGGATTGTAGGGTGCATCGGGTAGCTTGAGTTCATCGGTGGGAATGAAGCCCATCAGTTCAGTGCCATCGAGTGGGATCTGAATATCGAGGTAGTTGTTGTGGGTTTCGAACTTGGCAGCCTCGGGTGTCTTGCCCGCCTGGTTGATGACGTTGATGAAACAGTTCTTGCCATCGAGCAAAATCTTGCCTGGCTCAACCGTACTCCAATCCGTCTTCTTTATATAGTCGAAAGCCATTTTGAAATAAGGATTCAGTGCCTCATAGTTAGCACTGTTTGTCAAAGAATCTAGTACCATGTAAGTGTTTATTATAAGTTAATAGAGGTTAGTTAATTATTTCGGTCAATCACTGTGCAAAATAATAATGCACATGCACAATTACACGCGACAAATATACAAAAAAAATTCGACCCCTCCAAGAGTTGGGGTCGAAAAAATGTCAATTTTATGTTGAATAACAACTTTTTTGCTCTATTTTCCTCGATTTTGTGGTCTGCGCATTATACTCGTTCTGAATTTTTGTTCAGCATTCTGCAATTTATAGAGTTGCATCGGAGTGAGAACGCCAGAAAGACGAAGCAGGTAGCGATGCTCAAGTTGGGCGTCTTCGACCTGGAGCTGTGAATTGTTATAAATTACTCGCATCAAGGTGGTATCGGGTACCGACTCGCCCATATCAACTTTCATTCGAATGCGTCGTCCTCCACCATACTTCTTGTAGAGTTCGGCCTTTTCCTTCAAGAGTTCCTTATAGATGGGGATGAAGCGGGAACTATCCTTTTGCGAGAGGCCAAGTTCATGAACCACCATATCACACTTTGTACGCATAAAACTTTCGAACGATGGACGCTGGCCATTCTCTCCATCATTCCGACGATCATTCTGTGCCAGAGCGGCCATAGGAACGATCAATATCAAGACAAAAAACAATACTAATCTTTTCATAAGCCGCAATAAATATCGTAAGCATCATAATCGTTGGTCGATATCATCAGCACATCTTCGATCTGCTCAGGAATCTCAATTTTCTCCATCTCTTCGCTTGACGTCTGTTCGATGTTGACAAGCTGATTGACATTGTTGGAGTCAATCTGGTTTTGTCCGAACCACTTGAACTGGATAGCAAGTCCAACAGCGACAACCATAGCTACCATGGCAGCAACCTTGATCCAGCGCTTGGGACTAAGTACCGACTGCTGGTTTTCAACCTTGATGGAAGGTTTCTTCTCGGCCTCCTTGGCTGCAATATCGGCGTCGATGACAGCGTTCATCTTACGCTCGAACTGCGCGAAGAAATCCTCGGGAACCGTCATTCCGCCGTGGTTCCGACGAGCATCCTTAAGCTGCTTGGGGAGCTCAGGATCCTCCATGAAGATATGTAACTTATTGTCTTTCATAATTACTGAAAATTCTTTTTACGCCTTTTCGACAAATAATATAGGCAAAGGTTTAATTTAAATTTCATTTTTTTTGAAGTAGGCGGAGATTTTCTCGACGGCAAAATGGTAACTTGCCTTCAAGGCTCCGACGGAGGTTCCCGTGATGTTCGAAATGTCCTCGTAGGGCAGTTCGTCATAGTAACGCATATTGAACACTTCGCGTTGCTTTGCGGGAAGCAGAGCAATGGCCTCGAGGAGAAGTCGTTGCGCCTCGTCGCCATCGAAATACTTGTCGGCCTCACGAGTGTCCATCACATAGCCATCAGGATCGTCGATGGTAAGCTCTTGCTCGGCCTGACGCTTGGTCAGGAAGGTCAGCGATTCGTTGTGGGCAATCGTGTAGAGCCACGTGCTCAACTTGGAATCGCCTCGGAAATTGTCCAAGGCCTGCCAAGCCTTCAGCAAGGTGTTCTGCAACACGTCGCTCGAGTCATCGTGGTCGATCACCAGTTTTCGAATCTGCCAGTAGAGCTGCTCCTGATATCGGTGTATCACCTGACTGAAGGCATCACGCCGAGTGGCGGGATCCTTCAATAACTTGGTCAGTTGATCGTCTGATAGAGTTGGGTTCTTTGACATTATTTACTAATTAAATACGTTTGCAGAGGTTTGCAAAGGCACACCATTCGCAGGGTTTCGTGTCCTTGCATTGAGTGAAGGGGATTTTGGGATCATAAATCTCCTCAAATAGCGAGATGAGCCGCTGTTGGAATTCGTCGCGATAAGGCGCAAATTCCTCAAGTTCCAGAGGCTGCCTGTCCTGTTTTACTTTTAATACCGTGCTCGTCTTTCCATTCGACTGGAAATCACGCACAAAGTAAAGATGAGGCACAACATGCTTAGGCACTTCTTCAAGATGCAATTGATTCAAGTCTTCGGGTTTTGCATGTTCGAGCAACAAACAATAGAGCATCACCTGGAATGCTTCCTTCGAGCCCTTGCCATCCTCGCTGAAGAAATCCTCGATTGAGGGGAAGATGAGTTTGCTGCCTCGCACAGAATTACCAGTCTTGTAATCGACAATACGAATGGCGTTGCCGAACTGCGGACGATCCAGACGATCGTAAATACATTTGATGCGAACTGCTCGGCCATCGGTCAACCGGAAATCGATATTTTGCTTACGTTCGCCTGCCAGATACACGAACGGGCAAAGTTCCTTGTCGTGTCGCAAGGTTTCTCTTACATAATTGGCAAGGATATGCGAAACGAGAAGATTATACCCTTCAAGTTCCCTGCCCTTCGTGTTCATCACTTCATCAAATGCATGGTGGATAGAATCCTGGATGAATCGTTGATTATTGTCCAAATACTTGTCGAGCATAGAAGCCTGCACAGTTTTTCCTTCATGCCCTGCGTAGATGCAGCAAATGGCATGATGAAGGATGTCACCGAATTGGGCAGCATCGACACCTTCCGACACATCGTCGTCTTCGCTGAGTTGACGAACGAAACTCAGATAGAATTTCATCGGACAAGTGATATAGTCCTTCAACACTGATGCCGAGAAATTACGGTCGCCACCTTCAAGACAACGGTTGAGAAGCCTTATTATTTCTTCTGTCTTGTGAACTTCGAAAGTCGGAGGACTCACAACGCTGATGTTTTCGGAAACTGTCTGAGCCAACAAGTCGTCGTGCCCCATCAAGAATCTCAATTGCTTGACGTAGCGACTCTCCTCCCCTGTCTGCATGCCTTCCGTACGACTATCATAAATCATCGCCAAACGAGTAGCTCGTCCAATGAGACGATAAAAATGGTAGGCGAAGACCGAGTCTCGATGCTTCTGTGTAGGCATACCAAACGCATCGCGAAGTGACATCGGCACGAAGGTATTCTGCACGGGCTTAGCAGGGAAAATGCCTTCGTTCATCGACAGGATGATCACATTGTCGAAATCCAAAGCGCGAGTCTCGAGAACTCCCATCAACTGCAATCCGCTGAGCGGTTCACCCGAAAAAGGAACGCTGACGCCGGCTACGAGTTTTTCAAGCAGAAGAAATAACGTCTGCGAAGTGAATCCAATGCTGTGCCGCTGAATTTCACGATCGAGTTGGAGCAAAGTCTTCCGATAGTGGTAAAGGAACTCGTAATCAGTATCAGTGAAGATCTTCGAATCGGTGATTGGCACATCGGTTAGAGCATCGAGTACCAATTCATACTGACCATTTTCATCTGGTTCGACCTCATTTTGTGCTTCGATATCTTCGGCAGCCTTCTTCATCAGGAGGTCGAGAATACCATCGATATATTTGACAGCATCGGAAGCACTATCGATTGGCTTGAAAATCAAGCGGAGAAATGCATCATGCTGAAAGAGGTCAATCGGCACTTGATAGTAGTTGTGCTTGGTGATTTCCTGGGTACAACTACGGGCTGCCTTGCCCGAAACACCAAGTACGAAACTATGCGACAGCAAGGGCAATACCTGCCGGAAATAGAAAGTCCGTTCCTTCTCACGCCACGACTGCTGAAGTGCAGCAAGCATAGCGACAAAAGCAGCTACAGGCGTACTCTTCAGGCCATAGCCCATCGTCACATTGAACGTTCCCAAATCGGATGGAACGGCATACAACATCGGCAGAAGCAGATTCTCATCAGGAAGCACAACGGCAGTCCGGAACGGATCGAAATCAGCAATGGATTGTTTCCAACTTAACAGGATCTGACTGGCCAACTGCGTTTGTCCCACCCCCGATGAAACGGAGTACAGGCTCACCTGACGCTCCGATTCCGGTACGAGACCACGACTGAGTTCCTCATCGGAGATCTCATTGCCGAAATCCAAGAGATTGTTCTTGGTGAAATAGGCTGCAGATGTTGCCTTTGAGATTTCGGGTTGGAGTCGCGGATCGGCATAATCCCAGCAGAATTCTGCCTTGCCATATAGTTTGAGGAGAGCCATCAGTCGGCGGTCGACTTCACTGACTGCTGTAAGTCCGACGAAAACTACCTTATCATAATGCAGTTTCGAAAAGACATTGTCGTTAGCATCAGCATCAGTTGAATTAAGAGGATGCTCATTCTTGAGTAAATGTTCGACAACCTCTCGTTCCATCATACCCTCGTAGGCAAGATTCTGGCTTTTCAACTTTTCGCGAAACGCATGATAAAGTTGTGAGAGGATGGCCCATGTCTGACCAAAGACCTCATGTTTATCGCCTTCAGGATAAAATCTATCAGGATTGAAACTCTGCCAAAAACTCTTGATGACCTTGATCTGTTCATCTGTGAATCCAGCAAATCGCGAATCAATTTCCTTGAGGTCACGCACATTGGAGAACAACTTGTCGGCATCCACCAAATATTTGTCAACATCATCGAAGTCTGAAAGGAGCATATCGCCCCAGAAGACAAACTGATCGAAAGTCTCGCGTTCGCGTCGAGTGCTCAAACCATCATAGATGCTGTAGAGGTGAAAGAGCAATGCCGTGCGATCGATGACATGTCGAGTACTGAAAAGACCGAACAGTTCATTGATGGTCGTGATGGGTGGCACACAACATGGTATCTTCTCTTTTCCAGTATTGTCCTCATTAAACACGTCTTGCAAATGACGTGCAAAGAAAAGGCCGCTGCGTCGATTGGGAAAGCAAAACAGATATCTGGACAATGGCAATGAGTCGGGCTCACCAGAGAGTTTTGCCTCGCTGCATGATTTCTGCTTATAATGTCTTGCAACAGTCTTCAGAAACTCTTCCATCTCGTCTCATCTGCGAAAACGTTCCACAAGAAGATGATTCACCTTCTCGTAAGGAATAATCAGGATATGGGTATTTTGTGCAACCTGATCGAAAGGCAACGCTCCTGTGCTGACAGCAAGGCCATTTTCGACAAAACCCACATGTTTGATGTCCAACAATGCCGAGTAGTCTCCTTCATTCTTGTCAATGGCAAGTTCATTGTGCTTCGAACGCAGGAGTTCATAATGACGTTGACGAGCAGCATCGACAACGAGATCGTTCAGTTCGGCTACATTGTCATCCTTGATGATGTCAGCAAAACTCATTTCCTTGCCCGTCCTACGATCGAAACTGATCACATAATGCTCCGATGGCAACTGAACTTCGGTGGAATATGCGACAAAATACGAAGTAACTTCCTGGGAAAGCCAACAACAATAGATTGTACAACCATATCGGCCAGAAGGACCATGTTCCTCTGTACGATTCTTTCCGATGACCCAAAGACGAGCCTGATAATAGTCGAACATGGCTTTTCCACCATCGTTGAGCACGCCACTATAAGGTGGACAACCTGTATTCAATAGGACCATCTCGCCATCGAGATTCGTCTCACTCTCCTGTCCGTTCACCTTGATATCAAGATCTCGTGAAGCATCGAAATAAAAATGTCCGACCACACCAGCAGCCCATCTTTGAAGAATAGTGTCCTTAGGATACTGAATAGCAGTGAAGGTAACCCATTCCTGCTTGCAGCTGTCGTTATTACAACCCACTCGCTGGTAAAAGGTTTTTACAAGGCTGTTCTTACGGAGCACCGTACGTAGCGCATGACTTATGTTGCCTTCAGCATCCTTGAGAATGATGGGTGAATAGGACTCGCTGCTGATAACGAGATGTTCGTCATTAGTCTTTGGAGGAACAACAACAGCAGAAGCAGATGTATCCGACATATCCATACCATCCTGGTCACCATCACCCGAACCATTGTCCCGACAAGCCGAGCAGCATGCCAGGATAAACATAGGTATAGCCAAAAAGAATGGATGATGGAGTGCAAACATCGTTCTGGTACTATTTAATTACGGGGGCAAAGATACAACTATTTTTATTATGTTCCAAATTTTAGCATCAAAAAATTGAGAAAACAAACACAAGAAGCATTTTTCGACTTGAAAAATATGCGGATTAGGTTACCAATACACGTTAACAATTGTTAAACAAATCGGATAATAGCGCGAAATATCATTTTAACAGTGATTTTTTTGGCCATTTCAAGAAAAAATTGTATCTTTGCGCGCTATTTTATAAAAAATAGTAAACAATCCAAATATGAAACTTTTCAAAACGCTTATATTCATTTTCACTCTACTGGTCCTCTTGGCTGGCATTTCGCTCTTCTTTCCCAAGGATGGCTTGCAGTTGGGATTTGTTCATTTGACTTTTCCTAACCTTCGCGAAGTGTTGAGTTCCAAAATTGAAGACAATCCGAAAGAAGCTGAACTCTCGCCCGAAGAGATCCAGAGACAGGAATTGGAAGCCCTCAAGCAGGCACAGGATTCCACATTTATGGACTTCTGTATGAACAGTCCAATCCGCATCTCGATGCCGCTTAAGCACCAATGCATAGTCGATACGATGTCCATCGGACAGTATACCGAATTGTCCGACAGTGTGAAAGATCTCTGCGACAGCATCAGGATGATCATCGACAGCACTGCTTACTTCAAGAAGCACGCCAAACCCGACACGCTATGGGTAAGTTATCGCGACAGCATCACCCAGGAACACGACCTTACCTACTTCGACGGCTTCTTCGAGGCGCTCGACAGTGCACGTCTCAAGCATGTACGCATCCTCCACTACGGCGATTCACAAATAGAAGAAGACCGCATTACTTCGGGCCTGCGTGAACATTTCCAAGCAGAATTCGGCGGAGGTGGTCCAGGCATGATGCCTGCACAACGTTGGATCAGCAAAATCACTTGCTATCAGAGCACTTCACCCGAGCTCGACTACTATGTGGCTTACGGAACTACTACTATGCATGCGCGGCACAACGGTTATGGACCTATGGCTACGGTAGCACAAGCCTACGGCAATGTGCGCATCTACTTTTCAACTTCGAAGAACGAAAAGTTCCCACATGTACGTGACTTTGACCGCGTGACAGTGCTACGTAATAATCCCGACGGCTCCGGCCTGCAATATCTCGTACAGGAGTTTGACTCCCTCCGTTCCAAGGTGACGATTACAGTCAACGGACCTGCAAACATTTACGGTGTTTTGCTTGACCAGAAGACCGGTGTATCGATGGACAATGTCCCTATGCGCGGTTCATCGGGCAATATCTTCACCCGCATCACCCGCAACACGATTGAGCCATTCTTCCGACACGAGAATGTACGTCTCATCATTCTGCAATATGGCGGCAACTCCGTACCGGGACTACGCACCGAGAAGTCGCTCCATGACTTCTGCAAGGAGATACAGCGCCAGATACGCTTCTTCCAACAGTTGGCACCTGAAGCGAAGATTCTCTATATTGGGCCCTCCGATATGAGCACACGCATAGGCGGTGAAATGCGCACCTATACCCTTCTGCCACGTTTCGTCGAACTGCTCGACCAATATGTGACTGAATGCGGAGCGTCGTTCTGGAACCTATTTGAGGCTATGGGTGGAACAGGGTCAATGGTACGTTGGGTGGCTGCCCGCCCTCAGTTGGCTGGCGAAGACTACATTCATTTTACCCATAAGGGTGCCGAACGCGTCAGCGACCTGCTTTACGAGACTATCGATACCTATTACAATAATTACAAGTTACGTCACGGCAACTTAACGCTGGAACTTCCTACGGCAAATGAAGACTCGCTTATTAACGATACTATTGACGATTATCCTGTGCTCCTCCACTGATCTGGTGGAGACCGCTCGGACGTTCGCCATGTCTCCTTCCGACGACTATCCTTCGGTGGTCGTGCGGAAACATACGCATTTGCAGTTTCCAGGGAAGAACGACGGTCTGCGAAGGTTCTACGATAAACTGCACGCCTTGCGAACCGACACAATGCCCTTTTCTTCCGACGAAGTCAACATTCTTCATATCGGTGGCAGTCATGTGCAGGGGGGAGTATTGAGCAACACCATCCGTATGCAACTCGAACCTTCGGGCGATCGCGGAATCTGCTTTCCCTTCCGTGCAATCAATACCAATAGCCCGGCAAACTACCGTTTCGACTACACGGGTCTTTGGAAAGGTTCACGCAACGTAGCCAAGCAGCCTGATGCTGAACTTGGATTGGCTGGTGCTGCTGCCATTACTAGTGACAAGCAAGCGACACTCACTTTGCGTATGCGCGATGAAGGCAAATGGGACTTTTCCCAACTCATCGTTCTCGGTCAGTCGAGCGACCCATCCGTCATCCCTTATCTCACCACGCAACGAGGTGACACACTATGGGCCGATCCTATCCTAAGCAAGGTGGCTGATGTTGATGGCATTTGGGTTTATCAGTTGTTTAGTCCCGACAGTGTTGTGACACTCAACTTGAAGGGCCTGACGCGAACTGTCAAGCCGAACATCCAGCGCCAAGATTATCTTCCCCTCGAAGATAGTCATTACTTCATCCTACGAGGCATGATTCCGACGAGCTGGCGTCATGGCATCACTTATGTTGAAGCAGGCATCAACGGTGCTTCGCTCGAAAGTTGGGAACGTTGCAATTATCATTTCGAGCAGGAACTATCGCTCCTTCCGCCCGACTTGGTCATTTTCGGCATTGGCATCAATGATGCGCACGTGCCTTACAATGAATTCAACCCTGAAGTATTCAAAGAGAGATATCGCCAACTCATCCAGCGCATCCGAACCGTCAATCCCGACTGTTGCTTCATTTGGATCACCAACAACGACAGCGCCATACGTCATGGCCGTGGCCGACGTCGTTATTACACACCCAACCAAAATGGAGCTCGCGTACAGACGGCCATGAAACAACTGGCCGAAGAGTATGATGGTGGGGTTATCGATGTCTTTGCACTTATGGGTGGACTAGGGTCGGCAGAAAAGTGGATTAAGCAGGACCTGATGAAACGTGACCATATCCACTTCACGAAAGAGGGATATGAGCTTATCGGCAATATCATCTACAAAGCTATAGCAGAAGATTACGCTAAGTATTATGACAATTGAAATACAAGATATACTAATATTGATCAAGGAATATCTACTGAATATCTTTGCCTTTGATCCCAATTCGCCGCTGCTCTTCACGCACTTCAGGTTTTGGGCATTCTTTGCAGTAGTATTCACAGGATTTTCCATTGTTGCAGGTTCATTGCACAAGAACCGGTCTGGTGCACGTCTCCATCTTCCTGGTTGGCGTCGAGTTTTGCGCAATGGATATCTTTTCCTGATTTCACTTCTCTTTTATTACAAGACATCAGGTCTATTTGTCGGTCTTCTGATTCTCGTCACACTCACTGACTTTTTCCTTGCTAGGGGCATCTACCGCTTCCGACAAAAGGCTATCAACAAAGGGCACGAGAAGAGCAAGATGGCGCTTTTCCTGCTTTGTCTCTCAGTTACCATTGACCTCGGCATCCTCTGCTACTTCAAGTACAGTTATTTTTTCGCCGATATCGTCAACCAGATCCTTGGCACCAATTTCCAGGTGACCAATATCGCTGCTCGCTTGGGCAACCATATCATTGGACGTCCGTTCTGGAGTATTGACAGAATCGTCCTCCCTGTAGGTATCTCTTTCTATACGTTCCAGGTCATCTCCTACACCGCTGACGTTTATAAGGGCCTCGTTCGTCCCGTGCGTAACATCCTTGATTTCGGCTTCTACGTTAGCTTCTTCCCGCAACTCGTAGCAGGTCCTATCATCAAGGCATCAGACTTCATCCCTCAGCTTTACCGTCGATATGCGCTCTCTCGCACTCAGTTCGGCATCGCTGTTTTCTGGATACTCAACGGTTTGACCAAGAAGATTGTGATGTCCGATTATCTGGCCGTCAACTTCATCGACCGTGTCTTTGCCAACCCGCAACTCTTTTCAGGTTTCGAAAATCTGGCTGCCCTCTTTGCCTATTCGTTCCAGGTCTATGCCGACTTCTCAGGTTACACCGACATTGCCATTGGCCTATCACTCATGATGGGATTCTACCTGCCCCAGAACTTCAATTCGCCCTATAAGGCGCAGAATGCTCGTAATTTCTGGAAACGCTGGCACATTTCACTTTCCCGCTGGCTGCAGACCTATCTCTACATCCCTCTTGGCGGCAATCGCAACATTTCGTTCGGCACATGGTTCTGGATTTGTGTCATCACCATAGCGGCACTTATCCTCAGCGGCTCAAGGATTGTTGCTGTCATCGTCTTGGCAATCGCACTGGCCACTGTCATTACCGCTCTGCGTTCTCCGGGGAAACGTCGCCACATCTATGCCAATATGAACTCCATGATCACAATGTTGCTCGGTGGTTTGTGGCATGGCGCTTCGTGTAACTTTATGATCTGGGGTGGCTTGAATGGTGTCGGTATGATCATCTTCAAATTCTGGAGTGACTGGCATACCGTCAAGCGAATCATCGTCACCAGTTACGTAGTCTGCATCCTCTTCCTCCTACGCCTCTGGGCTTCCCCTGCTTTGGCGTTGTGGAATGTGTTGCTCTGCTTCTGTGCCTTCATCCTCGTCAGTATGATCATTAAGTGCATCTGGCAGTATAATAATTCACAACGTGACTATGTGCGCTGGCCTCGTTTCGCAAAAGCCACCAATGTAGCATGGTCGGTGATCGTAACCTTCACTTTCATCACTTTCACCCGACTCTTCTTCCGATCTGGTTCAAACCTCGATCCTGCAGTAGCCAACGAAACTGCCTGGAACATCGCCACTTCGATGATGACTCGTATTGGCACTGAGTGGACCGTTAACCCGCTCGATGTGATACCTGCCTACTGGAAAGTATTCCTACTATTCTGCATCGGAATGGCTATCCATTGGATACCAGAACGTATGAAGCGGCGCTATCGCTACTCGTTTGCCAAACTACCTCTACCCTTAATGGTTTTGGTCTGCGCCTTCGCCATCTTCATCATTTACCAATTCGTAACTGCTGAGATGCAACCATTCATCTACTTCCAGTTCTAGGCGCTGCCATCTATGCACTTTATGCCAATTCCGGTCCCATCAAGGCCTGCAAAAGCAAAAACAATATGTCAACGTCCGCAGCCAAGCTTGGCTGCCCCAATCAGAAACCAACAATAAAACAATAACCCAATGGAACAAAAGAAATTTAAGCGCACTTTAGTGACCTCGGCCCTGCCTTACGCCAACGGCCCTGTTCATATCGGTCACCTTGCAGGAGTATATGTTCCTGCCGACATCTACGTCCGCTACCTTCGCCTCAAGGGCGAAGATGTTCTCTTCATTGGCGGCTCCGACGAACACGGTGTACCCGTCACCATCCGTGCCCGCAAGGAAGGCATCACTGTACAAGAGGTCGTAGATCGCTATCACAGCTTGATCAAGCAGTCATTCGCCGATTTTGGCATCTCGTTTGATGTTTATTCGCGTACCACGTCTAAAATCCATCATAAGTTTGCAGCCGATTTCTTCCGCAAACTCTATGACGAGGGTAAGTTCATCGAACAGACTTCCGAACAGTTCTACGACGAAGAGACTCATGAGTTTCTCACTGATCGCAACATTTGCGGCGAGTGCCCACGCTGCCACAGTCTCGGTGCATATGGTGACCAGTGTGAGAAGTGCGGTGCATCGCTCTCTCCCGAAGAACTCATCAATCCCTACAACGCTGTCAACGGCAATCCACTCATCAAGAAAGTGACCAAACACTGGTATCTGCCCCTCAATGAACATGAAGGCTGGCTCCGCAAATGGATTCTCGATGAGCATCAGGAATGGCGTCCTAACGTTTACGGACAATGCAAGTCTTGGCTCGATGGCGGTTTGAAACCTCGTGCGGTCACTCGTGATCTCAACTGGGGTATCCCTGTTCCCGTTGAAGGAGCTGAAGGCAAGGTCCTTTACGTATGGTTCGATGCACCTATCGGATATATCTCCAATACCAAGGAACTCTGCGATGCAAATCCTGAGAAATACGGCCCATGGCAGAAGTGGTGGCAAGATGAAGACACTCGCCTTATTCACTTCATTGGCAAGGATAACATCGTTTTCCACTGCATCGTCTTCCCAGCCATGCTCAAGGCTCACGGCGACTATATCCTTCCCGACAATGTACCTTCCAACGAGTTCCTAAACCTCGAAGGCGACAAGATTTCTACCTCGCGCAATTGGGCCATCTGGCTCAACGAATATCTCGTCGATATGCCAGGCAAACAGGATGTGCTTCGCTATGTCCTCACAGCCAATGCACCCGAAACAAAAGACAATGACTTCACATGGCGCGATTATCAGGCCCGCAACAACAACGAGCTCGTTGCCATCTTCGGCAACTTCATCAACCGTGCGATGAAACTTACCGAGAAGTATTTCGAAGGCAAGGTTCCCGCCTGTGGAGAACTCACCGATTATGACCGTCAGACACTCGAAGACTTCAAGGATGTGAAAGCACGTGTTGAAGCCCTCCTCGATGACTTCAAGTTCCGCGATGCACAGAAGGAGGCAATGGAATTGGCTCGCATCGGCAACAAGTACCTCGCCGACACCGAACCTTGGAAGATTGCAAAGACCGATATGGAGCGTGTAGGTACCATTCTCAACCTCTGTCTCCAGATCTCTGCCAACCTGGCCATCGTATTCGAGCCTTTCCTGCCATTCTCGGCCGAGAAACTCCGCAAGATGCTTGGTATGGAAAGTTTCAAGTGGGAGGAACTTGGACGTACCGACCTCCTCGCTGTTGGTCATCAACTTGGCGAAAGTGTACTCCTCTTCGAGAAACTTGAAGACAAGGACATCCAGCCTCAACTCGACCGTCTGGCTCGCATCAAGGAGGAAAACGAAAAGATTGCACGTGCTGAAGCCGAACGCAACTGGCGACCTGAGCCCATCAAGGAAAATATTCCTTTCGAGGACTTCGAGCGCCTTGACATCCGTACCGCTACTGTGCTTGAAGTGAAGCCTGTCAAGAAGAGTGATAAACTGCTCCAATTCACACTTGACGATGGTACCGGACAACCTCGCACCATCCTCTCTGGCATAGCTCAACACTACCCCGATCCTCAAGTTCTCGTAGGAAAGCAAGTACTCTTTGTTGCTAACTTCGCACCAAAGGTAATGAAACACATTGCTTCCAACGGTATGATCCTTTCTGCAGTCAACTTCGATGGCTCCCTCCATGTCGTAACCAATGAAAGCAAGGTCAAGAACGGCTCCAAGGTCTGCTAAAACGGCTATCAACTAAACACGTTTCCGTTAGCAGCCATGTTTGGCTGCTAAGTGTTACAGTCCGCAGCCATCTATGGCTGCCCAAATAATAGATACGCATGAAATCCCTCGACAAGGACCTCTTTGTGACCTTCATGAAAATCGGCGGCTTCACCCTAGGTGGTGGAGCCGCTATGATTCCTCTCATGGAGCAACAGGTCGTAACACAGCATCAATGGTTAACCCATAGCGAGTTTATGGACGTGATGGCTGTTTCTCAAGCCACCCCCGGCGTTTTCGCAGTCAATATGGCATCCCATATCGGATACAAGGTCGGTGGAATACGTTCAGGCATCATCGCATCGCTCGGCGTTGTTTTCCCTTCGCTCATCATCATCCTTCTAATCGCGATCATCTTCTCCCGTTTCCGTGACAACCGTTGGGTCGAAGCTGCATTTATGGGCATTCGTCCCGCTGTCGTCGCTCTCCTCGCGGTACCCGTGTTCAAAATGGGCAAGACAGCAAGGGTGACATGGAGCAATGTTTGGATTCCTATTCTTTCCACAACCCTCATCATCTATGGAGTAACGCCCGCTCTCATCATCCTTGTAGCTGGCGTTGCAGGGTTCCTTTATGGCCTAACCAGGAAAGATAATCAACAATTGTCAAAATAAAACCACCCTGCCATGATTTTTATCAAATTATTTCTGGTCTTTTCTTACATCGGACTGTTCAACTTCGGAGGTGGCTATGCTATGCTCTCTTTCATCGAACAGGAAGTGGTTGCCAAACAAGCATGGATCTCCGAAGCAGAGTTTACCGACATTGTTGCTATCAGCCAGATGACTCCTGGTCCCATTGGCATCAATTGTGCCACCTATGTTGGATATACCGCAGTTGTCAACGACCCATTCATACAAAGTATTGGTGCTCCACAACTCTTCGGCATCCTCGGTAGCATCCTTGCTACCATATCAGTGGTCTGGCTGCCATTCCTGGTGATGATATGGATCTCTCACATCATCATCAAGCATAAGGACCATAAGGTGACTCGCAGCATCTTTGCCATCCTCCGTCCCGCCATCATCGGTTTGCTTGCCGCAGCTGCCATCAGCCTGATGAACATCGAAAACTTCGGCCATCCCTCCACACAAACTAACCAATTCATTCTCAGTGTCCTCATCTGCTTAGTAGTATTCTGTGGAGTCTTCTGGCGAAAGTGGAACATCATCTACACCACCCTCATCTGCGGCATCATTGGCATCGTTGCCTACGGCCTGATCGGCATCTAGCTTATCGTGTCTCTGTCGCAGCCATCTATGGCTGCCCCTAGTGTTCTCCCGTATGTTCTCGTCTGCTGCAGTCTTTGGCCGCCTTTTTGTTTTCGTCAAAAGCAAGCTTGGCTGCAAAAAGAATCCCGCCGCGATGTTCGCGGCGGGATTCTCTTTATATATACTCACTACATTATCTCTTCTTGTCAGTAGAATAGTAGCTTCCATAACCATAACCATAGCCATAGCCGTAACCGTAGCCATAGCGGTTATAACCATACTTGCTGGTGGCTGCTTCCGAACCATTGAGAAGGATATTCAAACGGTTGAACTTCTGCTCAGCATAGAGCTGCTCAACATTCTTCTTAAGTGCGCGCTGGAATACACCGCAACGAATCACGAAGAGTGTAAGATCGGCATACTTGCTGACAAGTGTAGTATCGGCGACCAGATTGAATGGAGGACAGTCAAAGATAATAATATCATATTGTGTACGTGCATCCTCAATCAGATTCTTCAAGGCATCACCCTGCAGCAACTCTGTGGGATTAGGAGCAATGCGACCAGTAGGCAAGATATCCAAGTTTTCACGATCCTGTACATTCACAACCAATGAACGCCAATCAGAAACACTCCTATTGAGAATGGTTGTAATACCTTCCTTAGGACGACCTACATAACGGCTGGCAGAACTCTTGCGAATGTCAAGGTCAATAACCAATGTCTTCTGTCCTGCAATTGCATATGTAGCACCAAGGTTCATACTGATATAGGTTTTACCTGAACCTGGATTCATAGAAGTTACGAGGATAGTCTGTGCAGGATTGGCCGTTTCCTTACCAGCAACAAACTCCAAATTGGTACGTAGAATACGGAAGGCCTCATTCTCAAGGTTACGAGAATCGGGCTTCACTACTAACAAATGACGTTGAGCCATACGCTCACGTTTATTACCCGTTGCCGGTAAGCCCTGAGGCAACTCACCAATAAATGGAACCTTCATATTGTCAATATCCTTACGACCACGCACTACTGTCGTCATCGTCTCGCGCAGATAGATATAGGCAAGAGGCAAAGCCAGACCAATCAAGAATGCCATAAGCAATATCATCTTACTGCGTGGACCAGAGGGACGTTTGCTACCCATAGGAGGCGTGATGATACGAGTGTTGTATGCCGTGAATGCCTGAGAGAGCTCGTTCTCCTCGCGTTTCTGCAGAAGATACAGGTATAACTGTTCCTTGACCTTTTGCTGGCGTTCTACCGAAAGCAGATACTTCTGACGAGTTGGGTTCGAAGCCATTTGGGCATTACTTTGAGCCTCAGTTTGACGAGTAGATCTGATCTGCGTGTTCAACGAAGTAATCTGATTGTCAATGCTTCGAATAAGGTTGTTTCGCATCTCGGTCAGTTCCTTGTCGAGGTCAAGTACAACAGGGTTGTTTACACTCGAGTTTGCCACGAGGCTATTGCGCTGCAACTGCTTGGCATTATAATTACTAATCAGATTCTCAATCGTACGATCCTCTACTCCACTATTAGCAGGTAACAACTGGTATTTATTGGCTTCACTACTTACATACTCACGCAAATAACGAGCCATATAAAGCTGGTTGTTAAGCTGGACAGCTTGCTGCGAAGCTTGATTAGCTTGAGCCATATACATCTGGTTGGCAGCTTTCACGTCAGAGATGAGGTTCTGGGACTGATACTGCGAGATGTCGGTATCCACACTGCCTAACTCTTTTTCAATCACTGCCAAACGATCATTGATAAATTGAGAGGTGCTAGTAGCAACCTGATTCTTGTCATTCACCCAATTCCTGTTATAGCAAGAAATCAGAGTATTCAAAACATCAGCAGCCCTGAAACGATTCACATCGACATAAGTCAGAGTGATTACAGTCGCCTGTTTGTTAGCAACTTGAGCACTCAATCCACCTTGAACTGCACCTGCTGCATTAGATGCTGGGATGTGAACGACATCGATAGTTCGTTCGCCCATCGACGAGCCATAGCCCATACCATTCATTACAACTAAACGTCCAACAGGGCTTTGAATAGTATCTTGCGAAAGCTTGCCTTCAATGATTGTCTCCTTGGCATTTTCTTCCAAATCGACACCATCGAAGTCACCCAAAGTAAAACTTCCATCTTCCTTCAGGGCTATACTGAATGCAGCATAACCTTCGTTGTCAATATCACAAAAGACTACCTTTACAGGCAACGACTGACCATAAAGTGTCCTGTCTTTGAAGAAGCCAGGCTCACTATACATAGTGTTGAGCTCCATCTCATTGACGACCTCGAGAGAAAGAGCAGGCGACATTATGGCAATTAGCTCATTGTTTACATTACTGTTGCTTTGGAAGAGACCAAGATCAGCGAAATCGCCCATTGTACCGCCACTGTAGTCACGAGAGTCAGACTTGATCATCACCTCCATATGCTGAGTATAAGTCTTTTGTGTACACAACAACTTAAGAGTTGCGATGCCAAGGCAAAGCAAAACGCTAAGCACAAACCAAGGCCAACGTCCTATGCAAAGATACCAAAGCTCCGTCAGTGAAAGTTCCGAATCATCATTCTCCACGGGTGCAGCAACAGGCTGTGTTACAGGCTGCTGAACGGGCTGCTGGGGAATATTAGGGGTTTGATTATCCATTTTTTATTTTGTTAATGTATATACAAGAGTTGCAACCGTACACAATGTACTGGTTATTGAAAGCCAGAATGTTGGAGTCATAATAGTATTGCCTGTAGCCTGCGATTGACGACGACGCTGCTCATTAGGGGAAACGTAAATTACATCATTCTGTTGCAAGTAATAAACAGGACTCTGCATTAGGGACGAACGGGTCATATTTACGCGATAACTCTGTGTCGAGCCATCAGGTTCCTCGCGAAGCACCAGCACATCCTCGCGATTACCATTGATTGTCAAGTCACGAGCCATACTTATAGCTTCAAGAATGGTGATACGGTCTTTAGCAATGCTATACTTGCCAGGACTTGTCACTTCACCCAACACGCTGATAGTCAGATTCGCATAATCTACAGTAACTACGGGATCCTTAATATAGTCACCATCGACAATCTTATCCTTGATCAATTTAGATACTTCCTGACGAGTCAACCCAGCCACTTCAATATCACCAAATACTGGATAGTCAATCTTTCCATTACTAGCTACAGTGAAAAATGCTGTCTGACTATTGGTGCCAGAAGGAGTAAAACTCGTTCCACCCACATAACGATAAGGTACAGCCAAATTAAAGATAGCACTAAGCTCTGGATTACGACTTGACACAACAATGGACAGCTGATCTCCTGGACGAATACGGATCATCGATAGTTCTGCGCCATCCAGACGTTGTTCATTCTGCACATCCTGCAAATACACAATATTCTCGGGAGCCTTACAAGATGACATACCAAGAAAGATTGCGACAAAAGCAAAAAATAAAAAACTTTTTTTCATCTTTTAATAAAAATCATATTTCCATATTTTGGTGCAAATTTACTTACAAATTGTGAATCCACCAAAACTAATCCACTTTTTTTTATTTTTTGTCGATTAAAAACACAATGTCCCTCAATTTTAGTCAAATGAATGTGTCATTTATTCATCAAAATAACAATTCGAATCAATACCCGAGAATATCAAACGGAATAAAACGACTCTTTTTTAGCCTACATAAATAAAAAAAACATCTCGTTGTTTCAATATTTTAAAATAAATTCTTATATTTGCAGCCAAAACAAATCCATATATGTCTTTTTCAGTTGACATTAGCTGCAACAACAATCAATGAAAGCCCTATCCCCACTGGTTCTTTTTCTAGTTCTATTCCTAGGTGTAAGCATCGTTTCTGGCGACTTTTACAAGGTCCCAGTAACAGTGGCCTTCCTGGTCAGCTCTGTTTACGCCATCGCGCTTAGTTCTGGAAACATAAACGACCGCATCAAACGATACTCTGAAGGAGCAGGAAGCCCCATTGTCCTTCTGATGGTATGGATCTACATCCTAGCTGGTGCTTTTGCTGCCTCTGCCAAAGCCATGGGTGCAGTTGATGCCACTGTGAACCTCACCCTCCAGCTTCTGCCCGCCAGCCTCCTCCTTCCGGGCATCTTCCTGGCAGCATGTTTCATCTCACTGGCTATCGGCACAAGTGTAGGTACTATCGTGGCTCTCACCCCAGTTGCAGTAGGCATCGCCCAAGAAAGCGGAATCGCTCTTCCTCTTATGGTGGCCATAGTCGTCGGTGGCGCCTATTTTGGCGACAACCTTTCCTTCATATCCGACACCACTATTGCGGCTACGCAATCACAAGGCTGTCGTATGGGCGACAAATTCCGCGTCAACCTGCGGCTTGTTCTTCCTCTTGCTTTGCTGATGGTAGCTGTCTATTACTTCATTGGACGCGACATCGTTGTACCTCAGCATATTCCCGACGTCAGTTGGTGGAAAGTGCTGCCCTATCTAGCCGTCATCATCACAGCCATCCTCGGTCTGAACGTGATGATCGTATTGCTCCTAGGACTCCTGCTTACCGCTGTGATTGGTACAATTGATGGCAGTTACGACTTCTTCGGATGGATGGGGTCCCTGGGTGTAGGCATCAACAGTATGGGCGAAATCATCATCATGGCAATGCTGGCTGCAGGCATGCTCGAAATGATACGGTCCATGGGAGGAATCGATTACCTCATCGACAAACTCACCAAGGGCATCAATGGTCGTCGTGGGGCTGAGACAGCCATCTCCAGTCTTGTATGTCTAGTCGATGTATGCACAGCCAACAACACAGTCTCCATCATCACCACTGGCCCCATCGCACAGCGCATTGCAAAACAGTACCACATCGACCCACGCCGTTCGGCATCTCTCCTCGACACTGCCAGCTGCTTTACCCAAGGTCTCATCCCTTATTCTGCCCAGCTGCTGACCGCTGCTGGTCTCGTCGAAGCTACATCCGGTCATCCTCTTAACCCGATGCTTGTAGTCCCTTATCTTTACTATCCTATGGGGCTGGGCATTGTAATACTTGTCTCAATTATCTTTCAACCACGTTTTTTAATCAAGAAATGAAAAATTATACTTACACCCTCGAGTTGAAGACGCGCGACTACGAATGCGATATCCAAGGAGTAGTCAACAACGCCAACTACCAACACTATCTCGAGGTCACCCGTCACGAGTTTATCCAAAGTGTCGGCATCAGCTTCGAAGAACTTCATCGCCAAGGCATCGATGTCATGGTCAGCCGTGTCACCATCAACTATCGTGCTCCTCTTCGCGGAGGTCAGGAATTCCTTTCCTGCCTCAACATCTACCGCAAAGGTGTCCGCTACGTCTTCGAGCAGGACATCTACCGCAAGTCCGACGGCGTCCAGTGCATCAAAGCACAAGTCGATTGTGTCTGCGTCGTCAACGGCACCCTTACCCGCGGTGAAGAAATCTACCCCACCTTCTCCCCCTATCTTTCCACCCCCTAACCACCATTTCCCCCTCAGCGTCACCATCCCCAGCGTCCCTGTCGCAGCCATTCTTGGCTGCCCTTCCTATTTTGTCCCCGTCAGCAGCCGTGTATGGCTGCCATTACCCTGTCAAAAGCATGCACCCCCTCATCCCACTTCTCGTCCTTAACGCCATCCGTGGCGTAGGCTCCATCCGAGCACGTCACCTCATTGATGCCTTCGGTTCTGCCGAAGCCGTTCTTAATGCCGACCCGGCCCTTCTCCTCCAGGCAGGTGCCGTCGGTCAAATGGTTCTCGATGGTCGTAAAGACACACGTCTTTTCGACGATGCCCGGCGTGAACTCGACTTTATTGAAGCACATCACATTCAAACGCTTGTTTATGGCCAAGAGGGATACCCCAAACGCCTTCTTAATTGTCCCGATGCCCCTACAGTTCTTTTCAAACTCGGTGACATCGACCTCGAGACCAGTCACGTCATCAGCATTGTCGGCACACGCCAATGTACTCAATACGGCCGCGACATCGTCCATCGTTTCGTAAAAGAGTTACACGAAGCCCTTCCCGACGTCATCATCATCAGCGGCCTGGCCCTCGGCATCGATGTGGAGTCCCACAAAGCTGCTCTAGAAAATGGCATTCCAACACTCGGCGTGGTAGCGCACGGCCTTGACCGCATCTACCCTTATAATCACCGAAGCATTGCCAAGCAGATGATCCAACAAGGCGGCGGTCTACTCACCGAATATGTTACAAGTGCTCCTTTCGAACGCGGAAACTTCCTTGCTCGCAATCGCATCATCGCTGGTCTCGCCGATGCTATCCTAGTGGCAGAAAGCAAAGAGAAAGGTGGCTCCCTCGTCACCGCATCAATTGCGCTCGACTACGGTCGCGACGTCTTCGCTTTCCCCGGTCGTATCACCGACGATCGCAGCAATGGTTGTAACCGCCTCATCCGTCTCAACCGAGCAGGACTCATCACCTCTGTCCAAGATCTTCTCTATGCCATGAATTGGCAGTCTGCCAACAAACCCGCAGCCATCCAGCAAACTCTCAATTTCGAAGAGGACCACGTCTCCCCTCTCGGTCGCCAAATACTCGACATCATCCGCGACCGTGGCGATCTCCGCCTCTCTCAACTCGCCGACATCCTCCCAGACACAGAACGAGCAGCTCTTCTCGAAGAGCTGCTCGATCTCGAAATGTCCGATAAAATCCGTAATACCCCTGGAGGCATCTATCAACTCCGCTAGCCATCAAGTGCCCCGTTGCAGCTGTGAATGGTTGCCCCTGTATCCCCGAAAGCGGCCGTACTTGGCCGCTTTACTTTTGTTATAGCCGCAGCCATATTTGGCTGCCAGCGTTCTTGTCGCAGCCACCCATAGCTTCCCTCAGAATCGCACCTTCAAGCCGACAAAGCCCGTCATTCCCAATCCCTGCGTGAAGTCATTAGTGACAAAGGGATCACCCGACAAGAACGTCGTCTTCTCCTCAGCAAAAGTCGACAACCAAGGCAAAATCTTCAACTCTAGCTGTGCACCGCCTTCCATACCCACATATGTATGTGCATGCCAAAACGACTCATCGCCAAGTTCCTGATGGACAGCCATGTTATACCCCACAAACAAGTAAACATTCAGTCTTCGCTGAGGATCATAGCCCAGGAACGCATTCCTGATATTCATCATATAATCTAAACTGAACAGATTCAGATATGTTTTCTTGAAAAACACAATATTGTGAGAGTCGACGTGCGAATAAGAATAGTCCAAACGAACGCTATGCACATCATTGAAGTCATAGCCCAATGATGCCCTCACGAGGCTATTACGCATATCCCAGGCACCCCAGCTTCCTGCAAGCCAAAAGCCTTTCCACCACCTAGGTGACCATCGT
>Ga0256407_10000756_pt1 | contig 72825 bp, 65 predicted proteins | sample RumenRJG_04DNA_FD_193489 | JGI IMG/M metagenome (GOLD analysis project Ga0256407, IMG submission 193489) | Bovine rumen microbial communities from Lethbridge, Alberta, Canada - RJG_04 | ecosystem: Host-associated > Mammals > Digestive system > Stomach > Rumen | place: Canada: Alberta... | reverse complement strand
TTTGTTATTATGGCTTGTAATATACAGTAAATAATAATTCTCTACCTCTAATTCTATCACTCGAACTGCTTCTTACCAAGTCGTTGTTGATGCTATAGGTGTAGAATTCTTTATTAAGAATGTTATTCAAGCCTAAAGTAAAATCAAAATGGTTTGTTGTATATTTAAATGCTAAATCTATAAAACACATATCCTTAAATTGTTTGTTAGTAATCTGGTTATGATAGTATTCTACAGAACTAATCAAACTCCAAGATTGCCATAATGGAATAATTGTTTTTGCAAAATGTTTCCAATTATATAATTCTGATGTACTATTTAATGCTGGCATTCCCATTTTATTGAAATACGAAGAAAGTTCGTAATCAAACTCTATGTCTTTCCAGAATGACATAGATAATCCAATGGTAGATTTAAGCATATATGTATTGAATGGCATTATAAGTCCATCCTGAGCAATTGTAGAATTGGTATTGTTGTAAGTTATACGTGCGTTAAGTTTACTATTTAGGAATGACAGTCCTTTTGAGAACATAGCAACTACATTCCACGATTTATCATTTGTTTCTTCTGGCAATAATGACAGAATTATAAACCTATCTACAAAATCACGAGACGACATATAAGGTTCTTTGCCGAAAGAACGGGTTACAGACATATTGAAGTGAACTCCTTTTAAAGCGTTACGATAAAGGGCACTTAGTCTTACAGATTTGCTTCGTCTAACCTGATAGTCGCAATATCCTTTATTGACATATTCGTAATCCTGTAATACCAACGTTGGATAAAACTGGTTTATGTTTACCTGCTCTGTTGAAATTTCGCCATGTAAGGCTAAAGTTAATCTTGGTGTTGCATCCCATTTAATATGCAGTTCTGGTGATACATTATATTTTGAAACTCCTTCATCAAGGGAATATTTGTAATAGTTGGATTCTAATTTTGCCAACAATTGGAAATTAAAATCAGAAATGTGGTATTCTATACTTGGTAAAGCATATAGCTGGCTAAAAAAGAATCGGCTCTTGCCTGCTGTTAGCCCTATACTGTCTGGAACATTATATAAATGAGAACAAAAAGCATATTGTGCAGCATTTATTCCAAAAAGAGCAGACAAATTAAACTTGCCCGTTTTCAATCCTGCCTGTACATAAGTGTTGGTTTCATAAAAATGCTGATTTACATCCTGGCTAATTGTATCAGAATACAAATGCTGCGGTCTTAGCTGCATCACATTATTGGAGTGGAAAGAAATAAGATGTTTGCCATATTTCTTGATAAGATACAAGTTGTCTTTCAATGTAAAATCTGGTATATGCGAATTCAAAACATGCGGCTCAGTTCCTGTTTCTGTAAGCCATTGATATTTCCATACCAAATCCCCAGATATGGTATTCTTTAAATAATGATTATTAGCATTGTTCTCATATTTCAGCAATGTATAGAGATTATTGCTCTTTTCAAGATACTGTTTATTGTTATCAACTATTTTATTATTCTTTTCTCTATAATATTCCGTTGTTCGCTGTGCCCAAGCTTCTTTCCTATCGTTGGTATAAACAATTTGCAGATTAACCTGTGAGTTTTCATTTATTTTATTCAACATATTCATTGTAAAAGAATGACTACGATTGAAAAGAGAGCGTTGTCCTAATGTTGAAAATGTAACAGGAAGAGAAATCAAGTTGGTCAAACGACCATTTATATCATCTAAGTTTAGTAAGTTTTCACATTCTCTAGTTATGTCCTTTCCTGCATTATTTGTTTTATATGTCAACATCATCTGCCATTTGGGCTTTATTCGCATAGCAAAGCTTTCAAACTCCCATAAGCCTCCTTTGCTTTTCACCCCCATACTACCATTGAAAGTTGACATCCAATGAGCCTTTGCTCCATTTTTCATCTTTATATTCAAGGCATCATTATCTGAAAATGTAAACTCATCCAATACTCGTATTGGATGATGGTGTTTCATCACTTCTACTGTGGCTATATCACCCTGAGGCAAAGTGTTAGTTGCCGTTCCATATTTAGCTCCAAGCATATCAAGGCCTTCAATATAGAAGTTACTAATAGGCTTTCCATCATAAGAAATCTGTCCATTGTTTTTATTCACTTCAAAACCAGGAACCCTGCTTAATACATCCGATAATGTACGATCGTCCTTATGAGCATAAGTAGAGAGCAAATATTTAATTGTGTCACCTAATATCTTTACTTTATCAGCTTTTACAGTTACTTCCTTCAAGGCTACGGCATCATCATTCAAAGTAATATTCTGATATTTCATATTCTCTGTAACAAGTATATTCTTAGTTTCGTACCCTAACGCTTTTATCTGTATTATACTACCAATTTCTGCAGTAATGGTAAAATTGCCGTTCAAATCACTCTGCACATATCCTACCATTTTCTTGGTATCAGTACTGATATTTTTAACAATAACAGAGGGTAACGGATTCTTGCTCGAATCTGTTATAGTTCCTGTAACTTTAACTTGTGCTCGTGAAGATTGTATTATTAAAAACAGAAGAAAAAATATGTTTATGAATCGAACCATATTAAATGATATTTCCTAATTTGAATGATTTCTATTATTCACATTCCATCTCTGGAGTAATTCTCGTTCCTTTAGGATAGTTTTGGGGATTATTTACTATTTTCAGATATGCTTTTCTGTCTATATCCTCAAATTTCTTGTTCCAAAAATTGTAGAATGTCACGGGCTTTGGATTTTTTGCTTCAATACCAACAGCCTTAATCTCAACGAACCCCTCGTTTTCAATTTCCAGAATTAGTCCAGGTAGTCCTCCTAATTTCCATGGACCAAGTGACTGGGGGATATCTTCTGAATACCATACCGTCCAATCTCTACCACGAAAATGGGTTTTTGCCATGTGGCAACTGAGTCCCAATACATTTTTCGTACTATCTTCATATATAGTCCACTCTTGCTTTGGGGCTGCTTCTACTATTCTATAGCCAGAACCATTTATAGTGGTATATGTAACACAGCTGTCTTTATTCAGCCAGCGATAAATATATTCAACATGTCCAGGACTGTCTTTTTCTGGCTTCGATTTATCTGTTCTGTTGCTCACAGTTTCAAGCAGTTCGTTTAAATATAGCATCGCTGTTTCAGAGTTACTACCAAGAGAATCAGAACGATATTTTTCGTAACTAAAGTATTGACAGACACTCTTTCCTATACGTAAAACATAATAATCCACCATCTGTTTATACTTGACCTGATAGTTTGCCTCCATGATACTTGGCTCTATCACATGAGTATTTTGTGCACGGCTAAATTGCAGCGCAAAAAGCAGAAAAACAATTCCTGTAAGTCTCTCTATCTTCATAATATTTCTTTAACTATAAATAACTATAAAAACGTGATATTTCATCAAGGCATAATTGATCTGCCATGAATATCTCATACTTTTCAAATGATGCAACTTTCTTTTCCATGATAATGTCTCCTTAATGATTTACTGACAAAAGTAAAACGATTTCTTTTAAAAAGTGATAATTTTTTAAATAATAAGCAGATTAGTCTTTCAATTTTACCCTTTTAGGTAAGATTTTACTACCTTTGTATGCAAGAAAACAAACGGAACAATGGTTAAAACTAATGATTTCTTTACAGCAGTAAACATGGTTGATAATATTCCAGTCAACCATGACCACATCATCTCAACATTAATAAACACCGTTCAAGCGATGGCAAGAGTTTCATATCAAGGTGTATGTCTTATTGATTATTTTAGCCAGAGTTTTCTTTATGTTTCAGATAATCCTTTATTTTTGTGTGGTCATTCTGCAGAAGAAGTAAAAGAGTTAGGGTATCGATTTTATTTGCAACATGTTCCAAAAGAAGAACAGAATATGTTGGTTGAACTTAATAGCAATGGATTTAAGTTTTTTGACAGACACAACACCAAAGACAGGCAGAAATGCTACATGATATACAATTTTCATCTTCAATATGGTAGAAAAAAAATATTGGTCACCCACGAGATAACACCGGTATTATTTAACGATAAGGGGCAGACATGGATAGCTTTATGTACAGTATCACCTTCTGTGCATAAAACACCTGGGCACGTGCAATTTCACATAGAAGGTTCTCACAGATTTTGGAACTATTCCTTTAGCTCACATAAATGGGAAGAAAAGCAAGGAATTACCTTAACCAATGATGAAAAGGATGTTCTGATATTGTCAGCCGAAGGTTTTTCAACATCAGAAATTGCAGAGACAATGTGTAAATCTTTAGATTCTGTGAAATACTACAGGCACAGACTGTTTGAGAAACTGGAAGTTGGAAATATCACGGAGGCTGTTTCCCGTGCAACAATATATAAACTCATATAGGTTGGCTTTATTTCAACAAGGGTGAAAGATAAAACTTTGGGAAATATTTCACGGGCTTGCTTGTGGCAAGGTTAAAGAGCGCATTAGTACACAATCTTCGTCGAACTCACGTTAATATATAATAGTAACGAACAGTAGTATAGTTACTTAGTACACACACAAACCACTAAGATTTATGCTGAAGTGACAATGTTGATTATGAATGATGCTGTCAACAAATTGTCAGATTGATTCAAATAAAGACAAAGAAGCCGAATGAAAATGTAATTCCTTAGATGCCAAAATCCATAAATCGAGTTGATTTTCAATATAGTTTTGTCTAAAATTGCGAGATCACTATCTTTGTGGCATTAAACTGAGATATATGGAAGATGTAAATCGAATCAAGTTGGTCTTGGTCGAAAAGAAGCGCACAAACAAGTGGTTATCTGAACAGATGGGGGTAACACCTTCAACTGTTTCCAAATGGTGTACAAATTCTTCTCAGCCTGACCTTTCAAGTCTACTGAAGATTTCAGACTTGCTTGAAGTTGACATTAGGGAATTGATAGTGCGCGAGTACAAATCATATTTGTTGTCGCAAGAATCAAAGTAAGGTATGGTAGTCAATGGCGTTGATATAGAAGTTGAGCGCAAGCCCATCAAGAATCTTCATCTGGCAGTCTATCCACCAGATGGAAGAGTTCATGTGTCTGCTCCACAGTCTTACACTGATGAGCAGATCAAACTCTTTGTCTTGAAGAAATGGATGTGGCTCGTACAGAAACGCATAGAACTGACTTCTGCCGTAGTAAAGAAGTATGCAGCCTTGACTGAGGATGAAATCAAGACGCTTGTTGTTGAACGCAAGTGGCTGGCAAGCATCATCAGCGGCTGTGAAGCCTTGATGCAGAATGTTACTCACCAGATAGCAAGCGATGTAACGGCTCTTGCCGAGCGTTATGAGGTAACATTGGGGGCAACCGAGAGTCACGTAAAAGACTTGGAGCAAGAGGTGTTACAGTCACTCAAAGAAATGGGATTCACCATCTAATCTGTTCGTTATGAATATGAATAATACTAAATCTAAAAATTCGGAAATAGCCGTTCAATATAATTTGCCAGAGAATTGGGCAGATGAAACTTCTTTTTCATTCAATCACTTGTCTGAATTAGTATTGCAGTTGCATGATTCTGCTTATTCTGCTACAGTGAAGGCTGTAAATCGCTTTGCTACAATAAGAAACTATGTCATAGGATTCTATATCGTAGAGTATGAGCAGTTCGGCAAAGACCGTGCAAAATATGGTGACCGTTTGTTAAAACGGTTGGCAGAAAGCGTAAATAAAAGGGGAATTAATGAGACATTGCTCACAAATAGCCGTAAGTTCTATTTGACTTACCCTCAAATAAAAAACTACCTAATGGCAATTTCTCCGACAGCATCGGAGAAATCTGTGGAGAAAACTGCGACAGCGTCGCAGAAATCCGAAATAAGTCCGACAGCATCGAACGAATCTGCAATTTCTCCGACGGCGTCGGAGAAATTCTTCACACCAGCTGTAGAACTTATTTCTAAGCTCTCCTTCTCTCATATTGTTGAGATTCTGACCGTCGATGATCCTCTGGCTCGTTTCTTCTACGAAACGGAGTGCATCCGTTGCTGTTGGAGCGTAAAAGAATTGCGCCGACAGATTTCGACAAACCTCTATTTCCGTGCAGGGATAAGCCAAAAGCCAGAACTCTTAATTGAGCGTACAGAGATAAATAACTCTCCAGCACTTTCTATCAAAGACCCATTCTCGTTTGAGTTCCTTGGATTACGTCCCGAAGCATTCACGGAGAGCGATTTGGAGAATGCCTTGATAGGACATCTCCAGGAGTTTCTGCTCGAAATGGGCAAGGGATTTTGTTTTGAGGCACGACAGAAAAGAATGATTATCGACGATGAATATTACTTTGCCGACTTGGTGTTCTATAATCGCATTCTTCATTGCAATGTCATCATCGAACTGAAAGACGACGAGTTCCGTCATGCTGACCTCAGTCAGCTTAATGCCTACGTTTCATATTTCAGAGAGAACGAAATGAACCCGGGTGACAATCCTCCTGTAGGCATACTGCTTTGCACTCGCAAAGGTGATAAGATGGTAGAGTATGCTTTGGCAGGAATGGACAACAACCTGTTTGTGTCCACCTACATGCTTTCGCTGCCAGACAAGAAAACACTGCAAGATTTTCTGTTAAAAGAAATAAGCAAATGATAGAAACAAGATTCAAAGATACAGAGATTGGGAGGATTCCTGAAGACTGGGAGGTGAAGCGTTTGGATAGTATTTGCGAGTTTCGCAATGGATATACGCCATCAAAGGCTGTAAACCGTTTCTGGGAGAATGGTACAATTCCTTGGTTCAGGATGGAGGATATACGTACTAATGGCAGAATACTATCTGATGCTATTCAACACATTAACGAAGAGGCTGTAAAGGGTAATTTGTTTCCTGCAGGAAGCATTATCATGTCAACGACAGCCACCATTGGGGAGCATGCACTTCTAATTGTTGATTCGCTTGCGAATCAACGATTTACGAATTTAATAATTCGTAAATCGTTGACGCACGCGGTAGATACGATGTGGTTCTACCATTATTGCTTTGTTCTTGGAGAATGGTGTCGGAACAATATCAATGAAGGTGGTCTGGCGGCTGTCAATATGGAAGACTTTTCTAATGTAATCATTCCATTGCCATCATTTGATGAACAGAAAGCCATCGCATCCGTTCTCTCATCTATGGACGACGAAATCTCTGCCCTTGAAGCCAAGAAAGCGAAGTACGAGCAGATAAAGCAAGGCATGATGCAGCAACTCCTAACTGGTAAGATAAGATTGGTGGACACTGTTGTCAAGACTAATGTGACATCGGCAAATGTTCATTTCCGAAGGAGTGTGTTGGCTGCCGAAATTGCAAACAGATTATGCGAAGAACCAACATTTGGTCACGTTAAGATGGAGAAGATGTTGTTCCTCACAGAACGTCTTTGTCATATAGACATTGGCTCACACTATCATAGAGATGCGGCAGGTCCGTATGACAACAGAGCATTACGCTCTATTGACAGCCAGTTGAAAAAGCAGAAGTGGTTTGAGGTGCAACGAACGGAGAAAGGAAACAGATATGTGCCAATGCAAAACCGTGGCAAGCATAAACCGTATTTTGACAGGTACTATTCCTCTGTTGCCTCTACGTTTGATAAGATTATCAACACGTTCAAGACCCAACGAACAGAACAATGCGAGATAGTAGCAACGCTTTATAGCGCATGGGAAGATTTGCTGCATAGTAATAAGTCTTTCACCGATGCCGACATCGTAAATGAGGTGTTGAACAATTGGCATGAATCAAAGAAGCGCATATCACAAGGCCGTTGGCTATCAGCCATCCAGTGGATGCGTGAGAACGGCTTTGCACCAAAAGTTTAGAATATGACTAATAAACTAAAAGACAATTATGAGATACGTCTTCGCTGTGCTACATGTGGTTGCGAAGATCGATTTGAGTTCAATGAAGACAAATCATACATCAAATGTACATTCTGTAACAGAGAATACTTTGGTGGTATTGAGGAACTTGTCATCATAGGAAATGCCATGTTGACAGAGAACTCTGCTGTTTCAGAAGATTACTTGTGTAAGTTGGAGATAAAGAACACAAAAGATTGTGTCAATTGGTTTAACTTTTTCTTTGTGTCGAACTCACGTTAAAATATGAACCTCGACCTTTTTTATTTGTAACTAAACAGGTGTATAAATGATAAGTATTGTTATTTATGTATGCTGATAATAACAAACTGTAAGTTTTTCGCAGGTGTAGGTTATGATTTTAAGGGCGGTACCCGACTTGAGGTGTGTCTCCCTTTTCGCATAGTCAATAGCACCATTTTACGCAGTTAACTTCATCGGCTTACGAAGTTAACTTCATCGGCTTACGAAGTTAACTGCATCAGCTTATGAAGTTAACTGCGTTTTTTATATCTGATAGAAGAAGTAGAAAATGGGAATAAAATAGGACTAAAAAAATATACAAAACGAAAGCGTTTTTTTACTAGATTTTCTTGTATATCTCATCAAATTTTTGTACCTTTGTAGGTACAAAATAAATCATACGTGACAAACGCAAAGCGTTGCAAACTCGCCTGGCACATCGCCAAGTTACTACGTTTAGCCGCGTTATAATAAAATAACATAATGGCGAGAAAAATATTGAAGTATATGACTATACCAGGAGGCATGGGACGTGCCAAAGCCAACTATACAAAACTTGGCGAATATATGTGCTGTTGCGCACTGAGTAAGATGAAACCCATCTTTGATAATGTAATGGAATATCACAAGACAAGGCTTGTTCCGAAATCTCTTGTAAAATTATATTACATGAAACCTGATGAGTACTATGAGGTGAAAATTCCTTACAGAGAAATTGATCCTGTACAATCTCACTATTGCCGTATTGGTAATGAGGCTATGAAGATCTCGTCTACGCCGTTCTGTTACCCGTACATCAATCCCCAGACAAGGAAAACGTGCTATCGGGAGTTCCCTCGTCTGGCTGAGGTCATCGATTTGCCGGAAGAACACATGGTGAGCTTCCGTTTCCCTCGCGACGTGATATTCTTGATGCTCCGTCTCGATTTCGGTGTCCATAACATCAGTCTAGAGGCCATACAGAAAATGAAAAGTCTACATACCGTCCGACTGTATCTCTATCTCGCTTGTTGGGTGTCTATGGGTAACTGTAGGGTCACTTGGGATAAACTGATTCAACTGTTGTGCCCAAACACGAAGATTGCAGCCTCGAATTCTATCCGAATGAAATACATCGATCGGGCTAAAGGGGAGATGGATGAACTCTTCAGGGAGCACTATCTCAGATTCTCTTTCAATTACAAAAAGTGCATGGAGATAAATCCTACTACCGGGAAACAAAAGATTAAGGGACTGGAATTCTTGTTGAAGTTTGAAGAATCTAAAGAGGCGGTAGCGGAAAACAAGTTTGTCGATGGCATCCTGCGCAAAAAACTCTTTAATGAGTTGCAAAGGATCTTTGACTTGACCGGAGAGCAGACTGCTCGCCTCTTGGCTACTGTCCACTATCAGGATAAAGAGGCGATAGTGCATGCGATCCAGAATGGTGAGAGGAGGATGGCCGAGAATAGATCTCAGCACAAGGTTTTCATGGCGTATGCTTATCTCAGAAAGGCATTCAGTGATATCCTCGGGCATTGGATTTAGCCCCCACTTACCAATCTGTACATGAAGGGGTAAAAAAGTTACCAATCTGTACACACAGAGTTACCAATCTGTACATAAAGGCCGGTAGCTTATTACCAAAGTGTACATTTACAGCGTTGTAACTTATTGAGTACTAGTATGTTGCCGGTACCTAAGATATTACTTAGTGTAGATAGTATTAAGATATTACACTAAGATAGACGTAAAAACATTTTTTTTATGGAAGTAAAAAAGGGAATGATTTCAAAATCAGAGTTAGCTCAGCGCTACTTTCCAAATGCATCAACTCCAAGTATTGCACGTACGGATCTGATGCGCGTCATCAAGAGATGTTCTGATCTAAACTCGGAACTGTTGAAGAATGGATATAAGAAGTATGGCAATTACTTCACCCCTAAGGAGGTGAAGCTCATCGAGGAATATTTGGGCGAACCTTAATGCTTTTTCGCATCATTTCGCATCATTTCGTTGCGAATCGCAGCAAATCGCAACAAATCGCAGCATTGGGATTTGGGGATGTTGTATCTTTGCCATCGCATTCGAAAAACGGATGTGCCATGTGGGCGTAAGCCCTAACACGTGGCTATAGTTTATCTAAATTTTTAGCGTATGCCAGTAGATTACAGTGTTACTAAACTTGTTCCAACTTTGAGCACCAACAAGGTTCCTAAGTTTTATGCTCGTGCCCAAGTGAGAGACAACATCGACATCAAAGCTTTCGCTGAGAGTATCTCCAGTCAGACCACTCTGAGTCGTGCTGATGTCACTGCGGTGTTGATCTCTACGGTGGAGAATCTGATAAGAGAACTGAAACGAGGCAATCAGATATGCCTTGGCGACTTGGGTAAGTTCCGTCTGCAGATCAACAGCGTCGGTGCGGATAGTGCGGATAAGTTTAACGCTGCTTCTAATATCAAGGGAGTTAACATCCAGTTTGTTCCGGGTGATGATCTGAAGGGTATCTTCACGAACATGGAATTTGAGCAGGTGGCCAGTCGTGTTGCTCAGAAAGCTGCTGCCAAGGCTGAGAAGGATGGCAAGAATACCGTCGACTTGGCCGAAGCTAAGGCTAAGGCGAAAGCCAAGGGCAAGAAGGAGAATGGTGGCTCAGAACATGGTGGTGAACCAGCAGGCGGTACCACCCAGGGTGGCGGTTCCGAGGAGTCCGGAGAGAAGGGTGGCTCTGAGGTCTAATCGCCTCTCCGGGAGAACTTTCTCCTTTATCGGCCGGTAGCGGACAGGGTAGCGACAGGACCACACGGGGATGACGAAGATGATGTCATCGGAAACAATACACACGGTCTTGAGGAACTATCGGCACTGCCGGTCTTTCCTTATCAACGAAATGTCGAACATGGGTATCCGCCCTCTCGGAGGGTGCTCAACAAAAAAAAATATTATGAGTTTAGAGTCGAAGAGACAAACTTGGGCGGAGATCATCCGCTTTGTCATCACGGTGTTATCAGCGATAATCGGTTCATGGGGCGTAGCTTCATGCAAGGCGATATAATGGGGTAGGGAATCATGAACATAGATATCTTTCTCGACAACAGTAGGGTTGCCATGGAGATGCTAATGCGGAATCTAAGGACCGCAAACTATAAAGGCGAAGTAATCATGCTTCGCCTTCTTTGGTTGATTCATTCTAATTTTTAAATCTAGTAGTATCTATCTTTTTTCTTTCTTTCTTTTCGTAATTCCCAAAGTTATAAGAGAAAGTAATACCCATCTGGCGGTAACATGAAAACTTCATATTCAAGTTTTGTCCACAATAATTTATGATAGGATTTATAGAAGAAGTTTCAAACAAATCATTACAATACAATTTTATGCTTGCCTTTTTCTTAAGGAATTTATACACAATATTAATATCTACATTACCAGAAGATGGTAGGTCATATATAGCTTGTATTGCTTTAGTGCGGAATTGACCATCTAAACTAAGAAATAGTCTATCAGTGATCAATTTAAATGTATTCCTTATATTCAACATACTCCATAATATACTTCTATTAAATGAAATGTCATAGTATTGACTGCATTTTTCATTCTGCCATACAACCATCATTGAAGTTCTAAAATTCCAGAACCTTTTAATATCCGACGAAAATGAGAAACTAGACCCTATTTGTCTTTGATAATCAAGATTCAAGCACTTATAGGTTATTGTCAGTCTATCTGGCTGCTGATATTGAGTCTGAATAAAATAATCATTATTATAATTATACCACAGTAGAAAATTATATTTACGATGTAAAAGGTATTCTATCTGTAAGCTATATTCATCAGACGGCTTTAACATCGGATTGCCAACAATTTCATTGTATCCACCATTTGAGTAATCTGAGAAATTCCCACACTTCCAGTATTCAGGAAAGGTCCTGTCACTGCTAAAGCCGAACTGTAAATAGTGGGTACTATTAGGAGAATACGTAAGTATTGCGGTTGGATATAATCTCCACTTATGCCAAGAAAAATTATGATAATATCCGGCAGCTAAAGACAACTCTAATTCGATATTCTTATTAAGATTCATTTCAGTTCCAGCAAAGATATCCAATATATGCTCTTCATGTCGACTATTAATATCAGAGAAATGAGATACAGTATTTTCTCCTGTTTCTTGATATTCCTGCCAACTATTATCAACACTATGTATATAAGATAATCCATAATTCATATCAAGAGATTCTGAAACCTTGAAGTCATGACTGAAATCAGCAGTCCATCTCCTTATTCGTTGTTGTTCGTTTGATTTGAAATTAAGAACACCTGTTGGGAGTACACTTGTAAGATTCTGCGATGAAGGCGTCTTGTAATAAGTATATTCCAGATTAGCGGTAATACCTATAGGTGAAGAAAATGATAAACTCATATCATGCAGGAAATTCGTTGAAGTCGGTATATTATTTGAATTAATATTACCCACTAGGTATTCGCGAGAATTGTTATTATTATAATTTCCATTATAAGTAAATGCTATATTATTTTTATCTTTCCATTGATAATTTAAATCAAATCTCCAAAGATGAGAATTGTTTATTTTTTCTAGGGTTTCTAGTGTTGAGATATTATGGACACTATTGTCGTTAAGTGTATGGATTGATGTTTCATACGTTGTCCCATAATTATCATTATGACTGTAATTATATAAAAGATCTAGCGAGAATCCTTTATCTTTATATATTATATTGCTACCCTCTACAAAACTTGCATCATGCTCTTGAATATATTTTGAAATTAAGTTTCCCTGAAAAGTATTTTCTTTCTTTATTTCTTGGTCCAATACGATATTGATCACAGAACCTCTAACCTGATATTTGGCAGGAGCCGTATACAGAACTTCTGATGACTTTAACCTATCAGCAGGAAGAGCTCTTAAATATGAATAGAGTTGTTCTGAAGACATAGAAGTTTTACGCCCATCAATTAATATTGTGACGCTCTTTCCGGCTAATGTTAGACCATTATTTAATTCTTCTACTGTAGGTATAATTTTCAATGCATCATACACATTATCAACACCCTTGCTTTCAATGAGTTTATTCATGTCGTATGTGAGCTTCCCTTTATTTATCTTTACGATAGGATGCTCACCGCGAATCATTACTTCTGGTAAATGATGTATTATACTATCCATTCTTATAGAATCATTTGTTTGTGCGATGCATTTATTACACATGGACGCACAAATGAACAATAATACGGAAAATCTCATGATATTCATTAATTTAGTTCTGGTGCAAAAGTATTTATTATTATCCAATCATCTAGAAAGCTGCGAGTTATCTAGACTTAAAGTGTCTGTTATTTAATGTTAAGTAAGTAACAAATTTTGATTAAACCACTCAACATCCTTGTTTTATATTCCTTTTTTTGAGTTTTCTTTTTTAACTTTGCATTTATGAAAACTAGATATATTGTTGTTTCTGTTATCATTTGCCTGTTATTACTAATAGGCTATCAGCTTTTCTGGCTATTTCGTTTCTACGAAGAACAAGATAGCGAAATACGCCAAAAGGTACAAAGAGCTATAGAAAATAGCGATTATGGAGAAATGGTAATTAGAGCAAAGAAAATAGATCATAGTTTATCATCTTACATTTATTTAGGAGATGATCATGAAAATAAAAAGTTAATAAAGAGCGAACATTATATTCAACATAAGAAAGAATATGAAATAGAAACAAGAAAATATATCTATGAAGTAAGTAATGATCTAACACGTAATAACAGCACGAACAAAAGATTTGAAATAGATAGCATAAAGAATCCATTTAATGATTTATCACATAGTTTACGGGCTAGTTTGCATCAGACCTTAGATCGCATGAAGTTGCCAGATCTTAAAATCTTTTATGATCTATTGACAAGAGAATTATCTAAACAGGGAATCCAACAAGAGATTAGGATAACATTGTTATCTCATGATGGACATATATTATCCGAAATTAATGGAGATAAAATCAAGAAATCAGATAGTAATTCATTATTCTTACTGGAATGTTGTAATAATGGATTAAGATACAGAATTGTTATACCATCACTTGTTACAATAGTATATAATAGAATTGTAGGTATTGTAATCATCTCTGTCTTAATTATCATTATGCTATCAGCTATTCTCTGGTATCTTATAAGAACGATAAATAGCATGAAGGAACTGGATGAGATGAAATCCGACTTTACGAATAACATGACTCATGAATTAAAAACTCCTATAGCCATTTCGTATGCTGCAATTGATTCATTGATAAATTATTCAGATGTTTTCGACGAACAAAAGAAAATTCAACTTTATAAAATAACACGTCAGGGACTATCACAATTAAGTGAATTGACTGAACAAATATTATCGATGAGCATGGAGCGTAGAAAAAATATGAGCCTTTCCATGGATAATATTAAAATAAAGCCTATTATAGAGTCTACAATTCAACCTTTCTGTATAAATAAGAAGCATTTTAAATATACCATTGAAGTTTTACCGGAAGATGCTGTTGTATATGCTGACAAACAACACTTGCAACATATTATAAGTAATTTAATAGACAATGCTATAAAATACTCAAGAAATGACTTGCATATATATATTAAGGCAAAGAATAATGAAATGTCTATTTCTGATAATGGAATAGGCATTTCATCAAGCAATATTCCATATATATATGATAAATTTTATAGAGTCCCCAACAATAACAGACATGATGTAAAAGGATATGGACTCGGATTATATTATGTTAAGCAGATTATGAATAAAATGAAAGGAGATATTGTCGTTGAAAGTGAATTAGGAAAAGGAACCACTTTTACTTTGTTTTTTAAGAACAAAAGCTAATGGATAATAATATTAAAGTTTTACTCGTAGAAGATGAACAAATGTTGTCTTCTATCATTAAGGATACACTTGAACCATTAGGATTCAAAATAGTAGTAGCAGGGAATGGTTTATCTGGTTTAAAATTATATGATACTTTTAAACCGAATATCATCGTATCTGATATTATGATGCCTCAAATGGATGGCTTCGAGATGATAAGAAAGTTGCGAACATTTGACAAGATAACTCCCGTCTTATTTCTAACTGCGAAATCTGGGGTAAACGATGTTGTTAATGGTTTCGAACTTGGGGCTAATGACTATTTAAGAAAACCTTTTGGAATACAGGAATTAATAGTAAGGATAAAAGCCTTAGTTTCTAGAACTTATTATGATCATAAGAAGTTGGTGGACAATGATGTTATAGATGACAATTGGATTAATATTGGAAAATATACTTTTAATCCTTCTACACAGCAACTAGTTCTTAACGGGAAAATCAAGACCTTATCTTATAGAGAAAGTCAAATCTTATATTTCTTATCTAAAAAGCAATTTACTGTAATAAAGACAAATACTTTATTAATGGAATTGTGGGGGGATGATAGCTATTATAATTTAAGAAGTTTGCACGTATTCATTACTAAGTTGAGACATATGCTTTCTGATGACAAAAATGTTGAAATCGTAAATGTAAGAGGAATTGGTTATAAACTTGTTACTATTAGTCAAAGTGACTAAAACGACGTCTCCCTTCCTACCTATTGGTATAAGAAAGAAGGTATGAGGATGTGCCTACATCGTTAGAAAAGAATAAAAGATATGATGACAACTGAAATACCACAAATATGGCATATAAATACCATGATATAGTGATTTATAGTATCTATAGTTTGTGTTATCTTTGCAATTAGTTGGTATAGAAACCAACTTAGCCATATTAAATGATTGAAAATGTTAGTTCAGACTGTATGTTGACAGTTGGATAGGAAGAATCTCGGTGAGATTACTTCCTATTTTTTTGTTCCAGATATTCTGCGAAGATACGGGCTGCGCTCTCTACCTTTGCGGCACATGGACGTGTCTTGTAATATTCTGCGGTGCGCTCAGAAGCTATATAGTTGCTTGTTGCCTTCTCGTGCCCCTTAAGGCCCAGAATCTCTGCACAGATGATAGAGCCATTCTGTTGCTTAGATTTCGCTAACAACTCCTGTACCACTTTGTAGCAGGCCGACTTACCTTCTCTGTCGGCACCTTCAGTCTGTCCACAGTCAAGTCCTACAAGGACGACAATGCCCGATACGGCACCACACATCATTCTCATTCTGCCTACACCTCCACCGAAGCCGGCACCAATCTTCTTGGCCATCGTGTCGTCTAAACCATATAGGTCGGCAAAGGCCGCAACGACACTCTGACAGCAACCGTATCCTTGCATGAAGTTGTCAACGGCACGCTGTACACGTTGTTCTAAATCTTGTCTCATGTTCCAATATCGATAATTAAAAAAGACAGGGCGTAATTAAATGTTACGTCCTGTCTCTATGATTGCTATGATGTGAATTACTCTGCAACTTCGGTTTCTGCAGCTTCCTCAGCTACGAAACTTGAAAGGTCATCGGCATTGAAAGCCTTAACATAGGCTGCGTGACCGATAACTTCTTCCTCTGCCATGCGAACATAAACGTTGGCACTCTTCTTGAAGAGCTCCGGAGCCTTGCTTGCGTCGGCGATGATGAGCAGTGACATGATGATGTCTGCTGTCATGTCGTAGAGACGACGTGCAAGGAAGTCGTGCTCATCCTGGTTAGCGTCTGCCTTAACCTTCTCGATAGCCTCTTCGTAAGTGGCAACGAGTTTGGCAATGCGCTCCTTCAATGGTTTCATGCAGTCGCATACTTCCTCTTCGAGCATCTCCTTCATGATGTTCAGATAGGTTCCGTTAGTGATGTAACGTACAGCTGCTACTACCTGCAACTGGGTTGTACCCTCATAGATAGAGAAGATACGAGCATCACGGAACAAGCGCTGACTCTTATACTCCATGATGAAACCAGAACCACCATGGATAGAGATTGCATCGTATGCGTTCTGGTTGGCATATTCTGAGTTCATACCCTTAGAAAGTGGAGTGAAGGCATCAGCCAAACGACTGTACTGCTTCATTTCCTTGCGCTCTTCAGGTGTAAGCTTGCGCTCACGAGCGATGTCTTCAAGGGCTTTGTAGATGTCTACATAGCGTGCTGTCATGTAAAGGAGTGAACGGCCGGCATCCAACTTAGCCTTCATGCGAGAAAGCATATCGTAAACAGCTGGGAAGGTGATGATCTTCTTACCGAACTGTGCACGCTCCTTGGCATAGGCAAGACCCTCGTTGTAGGCTTCCTGCTCTACACCGACACTCTGTGCTGCGATACCCAGACGGGCACCGTTCATCAATGCCATGACGTATTTGATAAGACCGAGCTTGCGGTCGCCACAAAGTTCTGCTTTGGCATTCTTGAATACAAGCTCACAGGTAGGTGAACCATGAATACCCAACTTGTTCTCGATGTGACGTACTGTAACGCCACCGTCCTGCTTGTCGTAGATGAACATAGAAAGACCACGACCATCGTGGGTGCCTTCCTCTGAACGAGCCAATACCAAGTGAATATCAGAATCACCATTGGTGATGAAACGCTTTACACCATTCAGGCGCCATGTGCCGTCCTCATCCTGTGTGGCCTTCAGCATGACACGCTGCAAGTCGGAACCTGCATCCGGCTCGGTCAAGTCCATAGACATGGTCTCGCCGGCTGCAATACGAGGGATGTATTTCTGGCGCTGCTCCTCAGAACCGAACTCGTAAAGAGTATCGATACAAGACTGTAGTGACCATACGTTCTGGAAACCGGCATCGGCAGCAGAGATGATCTCTGAGGCCATAGAGAATACAACATTAGGAATGTTGAGACCGTTGTAGCGACGAGGCATAGAGATACCCCAAAGACCGGCCTTGCGTGTAGCATCGAGATTCTCGAAAGTTTTGCTAGCATAGATCATGCGACCATTCTCTAGATGTGGACCTTCCTGGTCTACACTCTCTGAGTTTGGTTCTATGATATTTGCTGCAACATCACCGGTGATGTCGAGCAGGCGCTTGTAGTTTTCGATAGCGTCCTCGTAGTTTACAGGAGCATCGTCGAAATTATCTTTGTCTGCGTAGTTGCGCTCCTTGAGGTCAACGATACGCTTCATCAGAGGATGGTTCAGGTGGAACTCAATCTCTGGATGATCTGTATAATAGTTTGCCATAATTTACTTAGAATTCTGCTTGTAATACTTAATGAGCTTTGGAACTACCTCTTCTACATTGCCGTTGATGACGTAGTCTGCAATCTTGTTGATAGGTGCATCCGGATCGTTGTTGATACTGATGATGATACCTGAGTCTTGCATACCTGCAATGTGCTGAATCTGACCAGAGATACCACATGCGATATATACCTTAGGATGAACGGTGACACCGGTCTGACCAATCTGACGGTCGTGGTCTACCCAACCTGCATCTACGGCTGCACGACTTGCTCCAACTTCACCGTGAAGTTCTTTAGCCAACAATGCCAATTGCTCGAAGCCTTCCTTGCTGCCGACACCATAGCCACCGGCTACAACGATAGGAGCTGACTTCAGATTGTTCTTGGCTGCCTCTACATGGCGGTCGATAACTTTAACGACATAGTCGGTGGTAGGTACATATTTTGCAACTTCAGGATATACGACCTCACCCTTAGCTTGACCTTCGTAGATTGCCTTCTGCATAACGCCGGAACGAACTGTTGCCATCTGTGGACGATGCTCTGGGTTAACGATGGTTGCAACGATGTTGCCACCAAATGCAGGACGAATCTGATAAAGTAGGTTGTCGTAGTGCTTGCCGGTCTTCTTGTCATCATAGTCACCAATCTCAAGTTGGGTACAGTCGGCTGTAAGACCGGAAGTAAGAGATGAAGACACACGAGGACCAAGGTCGCGACCGATAACGGTAGCACCCAAAAGACAAACCTGAGGCTTCTCTTCCTTGAACAAGTTAACGAGAATGTCGGTATGAGGAGCCGATGTATAAGGGAACAAGCCCTCTGCATCGAAAACGAACAATTTATCTACACCATAAGGTAAAATCTGATCTTCTACCTTACCTTTAATGCCGCTACCGGCAACAATTGCATTGAGGTCTACACCAAGTTTATTGGCCAGTTTACGACCCTTTGTAAGCAATTCCTGAGAAACTTCCTGAACGGTGGTTCCTTCTATTTCGCAATATACAAATACGTTATTCATAATTAGCCAATAATCTTTTCGTCCAACAATTCCTTTACGAGGCTCTCTACATCAGCGTCGCTACCTGTAAGAGTCTTGCTTTCCTTAGCCTGGAATACAATGTTCTGTACGGCCTTTACTTTGGTAGGAGAACCTGCCAAACCGCACTGGTCGTAGTCGGCACCACAATCGGCGATGCTCCACTGACCGAGTGTCAGATAAGGACGTGTCTCGTAGAGGTCGCTCCAAGGTTCGTCACCCTTGCGCTCCATAGGGCATGTAGCGTATTTGTACTTCATCACGCGCTTTACATTGCAAGGACGGGCCGGAGCTGCGCTACCGTTTACTGTGATTAATACAGGAAGAGGGGCTACAACAGTCTCTACACCACCGTCGATGTGACGACGGATCGTGGCTTTGCCATCCTCTACCTTCAGTACTTCCTCGGCATAAGTTACCTGATTCAAACCAAGTTTCTGTGCTACCTGAGGACCTACCTGTGCGGTATCACCATCGATAGCCTGACGACCACCGAGAACGATATCTACATTACCGATTTTCTCGATTCCCTTTGCCAAGAAATAAGAAGTGGCCAATGTATCGGCACCGGCACTCTTGCGGTCGGTAAGCAACCAACCCTCGTCGGCACCGCGATAAAGACCCTGACGGATGATTTCACCCGCACGTGGAGGACCCATGGTGAGAATTCCTACTGTAGAACCTGGATTCTGGTCCTTGATACGAAGGGCCTGCTCCAGAGCGTTTAGATCTTCTGGATTGAAGATAGCAGGCAATGCAGCACGGTTGACAGTACCTTCGGCTGTCATGGCGTCTTTGCCTACATTTCTTGTGTCAGGTACCTGCTTGGCAAGTACAACGATTCTTAGTTTCATATTTAAAGTTGTTATGATATATAATTTGCAAATCTTATTGGCTTACATGATGACACAAAGCCGGACGCAAAAATACGGATTTTTTACCTTTTAAGCAAATAATTCTGGCTAAAAATGCACATTCTTTGATTTGCTGTGCACTAAAGCTCGCTTTTCGTTCGATCTTTTTCTTGTGTCTCTATTAAAATAAGGTGTGGACTTTTTGATATTGTGGAATTATTTTTTATCTTTGCATTTACTTATGATAGATCGTGCGACTATAGATAAAATCATGGAGGCCACAAATATTGTAGATGTGGTCTCTGAATTTGTGTCATTGAAGAAAAGGGGAGTCAACTATATCGGTCTCTGTCCTTTCCATAATGATAGTCATCCTTCTTTTTCAGTTTCGCCAAGTCGTGGTATCTGCCATTGTTTCACTTGTGGAAAAGGTGGTAATGCGGTAAATTTCTTGATGGAACTGGAACAGATGTCGTATCCTGATGCCTTGAGATGGTTGGCTCGTAAATACCATATCGAAATCCAGGAACGGGAACTTTCTGACGAGGAAAAGCAGAAGGAGAATGAGCGTGAGTCCATGTTTATCGTCAACGAATGGGCGGCGGATTATTTCCAAGATATCCTTCATAAGGATGTTGATGGTTTGGCTGTCGGTATGCCTTACTTCAGAAGTAGAGGCTTTAGGGACGATATCATCCAGAAGTTTAAACTGGGTTTCGCCTTGAACGAGCGTTCTGCTCTGGCGGATGCGGCGACGAAGAAAGGATATAAGTCGGAATTTCTCGTCAAAACGGGATTGTGTGTGCAAAGAGAAGATGGTAAGATCTTCGACCGCTTCTCCGGTCGTGCGATATTCCCGTGGTTTGGTGTGAGTGGCAAGGTGGTGGCCTTTGGTGGTCGTGTCCTGGATAGTAGGACCAAAGGTGTAAACCAGAAATATGTGAACTCTCCGGATAGTGATATTTATCATAAGGAACGGGAGCTCTATGGTATCTTCCAAGCTAAGAAGGCGATATCCCGTGAGGATTGTGTGTATATGGTAGAGGGCTACACGGATGTCATCTCTATGCATCAATGTGGTATAGAGAATGTGGTGGCCAACTCGGGAACGGCTCTTAGTGTGTATCAGATCAGGATGCTACGACGTTTCACCCGTAATATCACGTTTATCTATGATGGTGATGCTGCGGGTATCCATGCGGCTCTGCGTGGTACCGATATTGCTTTGCGGGAGGGCATGAATCTGAAGATGTTGTTGTTGCCTGATGGTGATGACCCTGACAGTTTCGCTCGTAATCATTCTGCGGAAGAGGTTAAGGAGTATATCAAAACGCATCAAACGGATTTCATCGAGTTTAAGATGAACCTGATGTTGAAGGGTGTCACCGACCCGATCAAGCGCTCGGAAGCGATCAATTCTATCGTGCAGTCTATCTCGATGGTTACCGATCAGATTCTCCGTGCCACTTATGTGCATGATTGTGCGCAGCGTCTTGGCATGAGAGAGGAAACCTTGATTTCGCAGATGAATCGTTTTATCCGTAGTGGTAAGGATGAAATGGAGAAAAACGAAGCGCGGACTGTAAATGCGCAACAGGGGACTCCTGTGCAGCAGGTGAAGAAGACCGGTGGGGAAAAGAAGGTGGAGAAGATGTTGATCCGCATGGTCGTGCTCTATGGTGAAAGGATGATTACCGTTCAGGATAATGAAGGTAACGACATAGAACTTCCGTTGGCGCAATATGTGGCAATGGATTTGGGGGCGGACAATCTCAAGTTTACCAATGAGATATACAATCGTATCTTGGAAGAGTGTGTGGCGCATCTTGATGATGATAACTTTAAGGCGGAAACTTATTTCACGCAACACTATGACCCGGAAGTGAGTAAGGTGGCAGGAAAACTGTGTGTGAGGTTTCAGTTGTCGGAAAGTTTGAAGATGAATATAGATGCTATGAAACTCAAGAATACGACCATTCGTCTTGTTGTAGGTTTCCGACTGGACTATGTGGAGCATCATCTGATGGATTTGAAAAATCAGTTGAAGCAACCTGGTATTGATGCAGAGCAGCAGAGGAGTCTCATGGAAGAATATATGAAGATGCAGAAAATCAGAAATCTGTTAGCCCAGAGTTTAGGAAGTAATATTATAAAATAGCATTCATGTAAAGTATAGATATATGTATTATATAAAGAAAACCTTTGAAATATCGGCGAGTCATCATCTGACCCTTTCCTATAGCAGTAAATGTACGAATGTGCATGGACACAACTGGAAGATTACCGTATACTGCAAGTCGAAGGAGTTGAATAGGGACGGGATGCTCGAAGATTTTACACATATCAAACAGGAAATCCACGGTCGTCTGGATCATCAAGACTTGAATAAGATCTTTACTTTTAATCCTACTGCTGAGAATTTGGCAAAATGGATTGTCGATCAGATTCCGACATGCTATAGGGCTGATGTGCAGGAAAGTGAAAACAATATAGCTAGTTATGAAGAGGATTAATGATATCTTCTACTCTCTTCAAGGGGAGGGACGACATACGGGAAGGGCTGCGATCTTTATTCGTTTCAGCGGTTGCAACCTTGCGTGCTCGTTCTGTGATACGGATTTCTCCGACTATCGGGAGATGACGGATGAGCAGATCGTGGAGGAGGTTCTGAAAATGGTTCCAGATAAGGACGGTGTATATCCGATGATCGTACTTACGGGTGGAGAACCGACGCTGCAAGTGGATGAGAAACTGATCGACTTGTTGCATGAGAGGGGCTTCCACTTGGTAGCGATGGAGTCGAATGGTACGAAGAATCCTCCTGCTAATCTCGATTGGCTTACGGTTTCACCTAAAAAGAATGTCATGGTGAAAAGATGTCAGGAACTGAAGTGCATCTATGATGGCGAACAGAAGGTAGAGGATTATGGCATAGAGGCTGATTATTATTATCTTCAACCTTGTGATGTAGGTGATGCCGGGAAAAATGCGGAAATCATAGGACAATGCATTGAGGAAATTAAGAAAAATCCAAAATGGATGCTGAGTTTACAAACTCATAAATTGATAGGATTTAAATAATGATATACATACACTGGACACTGTTAGCCCTATACTTCCTGATCGTTATCGGAACGATGGTTGCTGTACTGATGGATAACCGTCAGCCCGTGAAGACTATTGCCTGGTTATTGGTGCTCTGGTTTCTACCTGTATTAGGTATTATACTCTATTTCTTTTTCGGACAGAATACGCGTAAGGAACGGTTGATAAGTCAACGGTCATTGGACCAACTAACCAAACGGAGTATGTTGGAATATACCGTTCAGGAGAATCTCCGTTTACCGGAAGGTCAGCGCCCGTTGATGCGCTTGTTTGCCAATCAGAGTTTGGCTTTGCCTTTCAAGGATAATAACGTAGACATCTATACGGATGGTTATCAGTTCATTTGTAGTCTGTTAGCCGCAATAGGTTCTGCCCAAGACCATATTCATCTTGAAACCTATATTATAGAAGACGATGCACTTGGACGACTGATAGCCGATGCCTTGATAGATAAAGCCCGTGCCGGTGTTGAGGTGAGACTGATATATGATAATGTAGGTTGCTGGAATGTCAGGAACAAGTTTTTTGAGAGAATGCGTGATGGCGGTATCGATGTTCACTCCTTTATGCCTGTGAAGTTTCCAGCCTTTACGAGTAAGGTAAACTATCGGAATCATCGCAAACTGTGTGTGGTAGATGGAAAGATCGGTTTCATCGGTGGCATGAACATCGCTTTGCGTTATGTGAAAGGGATGCGTCATCAAGGATGGAGAGATACGCATCTCAAGGTGGAAGGAAGTGGTGTGTATGCCATTCAACGCGCATTCCTGATAGACTGGTATTTCGTGGATCGCACATTAATAACAAGTAGGAAATATTATCCGGAAATCAATAAGGATATTTGTAACAACTGTATCATGCAGGTGGTGACAAGTAGTCCGATCACTCAATGGCCTGATATCATGCAAGGGTATGTCAGGATTCTGCTTCAGGCAAAAAAATATGTATATATGGAAACCCCTTATTTCTTACCTACCGAACCGATATTGTTTGCTTTGCGTACAGCGGCTTTGGCAGGAGTGGACGTGAGGTTGATGATACCGGAGCATGGGGATGCGAAACTGGTGGAATGGGCTTCAAGGAGTTATGTCTTTGAAGTTGCTGAGGCTGGTGTAAGCGTCTATTATTATAAAGGTGAATTCAATCATAGTAAGTTGTTGGTGAGTGACGACAGTATTTGTACTTGTGGTAGTACGAATGTTGACTTCCGTAGCTTTGAGAATAATTTCGAATCGAATGCTTTCTTCTATGATGAGGATATGGCTTTAAGGATGAAATCCGTATATCTGGAAGATGAAAAACAGTGTATTCCATTGAAAGAACTGAAAAATATAAGTCATCGCCCATTTAGAGAACGGTTGTGGGAAAGTTTGATCAGACTCTTGTCTCCGTTGATGTAAGAAAACGGATACTCTATAAAACGAAAAAATCTCGATTTATTTGAAAATCGAGAAGTTTACGCTGCCATAGGCTCTATGTTCTACAAAACGGGGATGATCGGAAAAATCAGATTGTTTGCCATGTTCGAATACGAAGACACCATCCTCTTGGAGTATGTTACTGTTCAATACCAAATCAGGTATCTGTGGTAATTGTTCAAGTGCATAAGGTGGGTCGGCGAAGATGAAATCAAACTTCTGATGGCATGACTTTAGGAATTTGAACACGTCACCTCGGATGAGGATGTCGGTGTCATCATGGAGCTTGGTGAAGCATTCCTTGATAAAGCGTGCATGGTCACGGTCACCCTCTACGCTGACGACACTCTTGCAGCCACGACTTACCAACTCCAAAGAGATACTTCCCGTTCCTGCGAATAAGTCGAGAGCGGAAGCATCCTCGAAGTCGATGTATCCCATCATGACATTGAAGATGTTCTCTTTGGCAAAATCGGTGGTAGGACGTGCCTTGAATGAACGAGGTATATCAAAATGACGTCCTTTATATTTTCCAGTAATAATTCTCATATCTGTTTTTTGATGTATAATGTGATCAAATCGAAAGGAATACCTTTGATCTCTGTTATTGGTGCACGATTGAACTCAGCGGTCGCATTGATGAAGAACACTTTCTGAACATAAATCTTTAACATGCTAACAAGTTCGTCGCGCTCGATGAGGTTTCCTGATATGTATAGTTCATCTTGACGGACATCGAGATGAAGTTGTTTCCATACATAGAGTAAGAAATAAGCAGCATCCTTGGAATGCATGACATCGAAGGTGTTGGCATATTTGATTCTATTCTTGTCGAAACAGAAAATATCCAGTTTCTTATCATGGAAATAGCCATATAACTTATGGTGTATGCCCGTAAAACTGCGATGGTGCATATGGTTCCATACCGAAAAGACTGTCGGTTGGAAACGAACATCACCGAAATGATCGTCGACGACAAGTTTCAGGTCCTTATTGATGCTGAATACGGCCACAGCATTCAGGTCCGGCAATACAGAACTCAGGATGACATCGTTATCATGTCCCATAAAGGCATGATGATATTGTATCTCAAGATCTTCCTCTTTGAATTCGTCAATAGGAATCAGTAAGATCGGAGTGTCGAGCAAAACCTGAGCCTTTACATATCCAGCATTCAGCATTTCACTGTCTTTGAAAGCTTCGCGTAAGTTGGCTGCCATAGAAATGCCACTCTTTACGACATAAGGCTCGTAACGTACCTGCTTTTCGGTATTTTTGTCGATAGCCGAAAAGGATAGTGTGTGCCGACTGATTCTTATCGTAAGCCGGGCTGTCTTAACATTTGCATTGGTTGCTTCCATGTCTACCAGTTTACTTCGTTGTTGTTATCAGTTTCTATGTCTCCGAATTTAAGTCCGGGATATTGTCCTGCTGTATTTGCTTTCTCAATAAGTTGTTCTATTTCATCGCGGTCCATACCACTGAGATAGTCGTGATAGCCGGCACCACATTCCATGAGTGGAATCTGTCGACCGCTTTTCCCTAGTTGTACGGTAGCCTGCAGATCAAATCTTTTCTTTCCCGCAAAAGGTATATATTGCAAACTGTCTGCGAGGAATCCTTGACGGATGAGAGTAGAGAAACTCCCCGTATACGTCTTATATTTCTGTCGGTATCTCTCCTCTGCAGTGCGAATCTTCAGCAGTCGTTTCTTGACGATGACCTCGCGCTGTGCCTGCTCCTTTTGAAAATTGAGAGGCTTGAGCACGCTGAGGACGCATAACAGAGATAATACGACGACGCATCCGGCTAATATATAATTAATGTTTATTTTCGATTTCATGTACAAACATTTTTGTAACTTTGCAAAGTTAATAAAAAAATGATAACCGACGAACTAAAATATCAGATATTAAAAGAATTTGGCTTTCCTCCGACAATAGAGCAGGAGCATGCGATCTCTGAGTTTGCAGATTTCCTTACCGATAGAGACAGTCATTCGGTAATGATTTTGCGTGGTAGTGCCGGAACCGGAAAAACGGTGTTGGCTAGTGCCATCGTCAGAGCGATGAAGAAACTGAAACAGAAAGTTATGCTCTTGGCGCCTACGGGAAGGGCCGCTAAGGTGTTCGCGCTCCATAGTAATCATCCGGCCTTTACCATCCATCGACGAATCTATCGGGAAAAGGTTTATACCGGTGTTGGGGGACAGTTTAATTTGAATAATAATATGTATCAGGATACTCTGTTCCTGGTAGATGAGAGTTCCATGATCTCAAATTATGGAATGTCGGAGACGAGTTTCGGTTCGGGAAGGTTATTGGATGACTTGGTATCCTTTGTCTATCAGGGTCGTAATGATAAGATGATACTCATTGGCGACAAGGCGCAGTTGCCTCCGATAGGGGAGGAAGAGTCTCCGGCATTAAGTCCGATGATTTTGGAAGGATATGGACTTAAAGTCTATTGCTGTGACTTGAATGAAGTTTTGCGACAAAGTACAAATAGTGGCATATTATATAATGCTACTATGATTAGAAACATGATTACGCATGATGAAGTTACGCAACTGCCGAAAATCCGGTTTGATAGCTTTGCTGATATCGTCATGGTTCCCGGTGATGAGTTAATAGAATCGTTGGCATCCAGTTACTGTGAGGTGGGAATAGATGAGACGATCTGTGTCACCAGGAGTAATAAGCGTGCCAATGTATATAATCAGGGAATTCGGGGAATGGTTTTGGGCCGAGAAGAACAACTATCATGTGGTGACATGGTGATGGTTGTGAAGAATAATTATTATTGGACTGCCCAGGAGAAGGGAGAAAATGTGCCTTCATTCCTGGCAAATGGCGATCGTGCAGAGGTGAAGCGAGTGAGAAATGTTCGTGAACTCTATGGTTTCCATTTCGCGGATGTGTGGTTAGACTTTCCTGATTATGATCATTATGAGTTGAAGTCTACTGTCATCATGGATAGTTTGATGACGGAGGCACCATCGCTCACTTATGAACAAACCGAGCAACTCTTTGCCAATGTGATGAAGGATTATGATGATATTCCTTTGAAGGGTGACCGTATGAAGAAGATGAGAGAAGATATCTACTTTAATGGGTTGCAGATAAAATATGCTTATGCCATAACATGCCATAAGGCTCAAGGTGGACAATGGGCTCATGTTTATCTGGACCAAGGTTATATGACGGATGACATGTTGACGCCAGACTATATTCACTGGTTGTATACGGCTTTTACCAGAGCTACGGAAAAACTGTATTTAGTGAATTGGCCGAAGACGCAGACCTACTTGAAGTCGTAGGCCTGAATCTCGTATTCGGATTTTTTTGTAACATGAATTTGTATACCTTGTAAAACAATAGCGATGATAGTAACAGAATCTTGGATGGAAAAAGAATTCGTAAAGTTTAATTCCCTATATTTCCATGGGAGGTTACCAATGCCAATCTTCAAATTATCGCATGCTCGTACCCAACTGGGTGCTCTTGCTTATAAGAATGAATGGCTTTGGGGACGTCGTATAAGGCGTTTTGATTATACGATTAAGTTGTCTACTTACTATGATATGTCGGAACATCAGGCTCAGAGGATCTTAATTCATGAGATGATACATTATTATATCACCTATTTTAGAGTTAAAGATTCGGGACCGCATGGTGTCAAGTTTCAAAAGATGGCTTCTGAACTGAATGAAAAGTATGGTTGGGATATAAAGGCTATTGAGGACCTCAATGATGGTTGGAAGGTGTCGGAATATTATAGGAAGAAGGAAGAACAGAAACCTCCTCGTCAATATTTGGTTCTTGCACTCAAGGTGAATAGTGGTGAATATTATTTTTGCAATATCAGTCCTAAGGCTTATGCCAAACTTGAAAAAGAATATCTGCATAGAAAAGAAATTCTACAATATGGTTGGTATACGACACAAGATAGTTATTTTAAGGGTATGCCTATTTGCAGGACTTTGAGAGGAAGAAAGGTTTCTGAAGAAATGTACAAGCGTATGACTAAGGAAATGACTGTTTATAAGAAGAAATAAAAAACCGGACCCCAATCACTTGGAACCCGGTTCGTTGATTTAGTGAATATATATATAACTGATTATAATTCTGCTAATTCAATGACTTTATCAACAGCGGCATTCAAACCATCAGCATCTTTACCACCAGCTTGCGCATAGTGAGGCTGACCGCCACCACCACCTTTGATAAGTTTGGCTGCTTCGCGGATAATATTTCCGGCATTAAGTGCATGCTCCTTAACCATGTTGTCGCTGAACATGACACTCAACAAAGGTTTGTTGTTGTCGACAGAACCGATGACGCATACCAAATTCTCAGGAATTGCTTCGCGAACCTTGAATACCAAATCTTTGGCTGAGGCTGCATCGATAGGAAGTACGGCCTTGACAACCTTGATGCCATTTACGTTCTGTGCCTTCTCGATGAGTCCTGCCTTCAGTTGTTCAACCTTCTGAGCACGGAAAATCTCGATTTGCTTCTTCATATTATCGTTGTCCTCGATATACTTCTTGATGACAGACTCAAGATCTTTTGCATTGTTGAACAGAGTCTTTATAGATACCAAGGTGTCTTGTACTGCATAAATGGCATCTTCGCATGCTTTACCGGTAAGAGCCTCGATACGACGAACTCCGGCTGCAACGCTACTCTCTGATATGATCTTGAAGAAACCGATGCGACCTGTGCTCTGGGCATGGATACCACCGCAGAACTCACAACTTGGGCCAAAGCGAACAACACGTACCTTATCACCATATTTCTCTCCGAAAAGGGCGATGGCACCGAGCTCCTTAGCTTCTTCAAGCGGTGTGTCACGATGCTCGTCAAGAGGTAAATCTTGTCGGATCATATCGTTGACGATGCGCTCTACCTGGCGGAGCTCTTCGTCGGTAACCTTCTGGAAGTGGGAGAAGTCGAAACGAAGGGTGTTTGCATCAACGTATGAACCCTTCTGCTCTACATGATCACCAAGAACCTGCTTTAAAGCATAGTCGAGGAGGTGGGTTGCTGTGTGGTTAGCAGCAGAACCGTTACGTTTCTCGATATCTACACATGCCATGAACTCGGCACGAGGATCCTTTGGTAATTGTTTGATGATATGGATACTTTGATTGTTTTCGCGTTTGGTGTCGATAACCTCAATGTTCTCATCATCGTTGACGAGTACACCGGTGTCACCAACCTGACCACCCATCTCTCCATAGAATGGGGTATGGTCAAGAACAACCTCGAAGAAAGTGTTCTTCTTCTGAGTTACCTTGCGATAGCGGAGAATATGACAACTGTATTCTGTATAATCATATCCCACGAACTCCTGTTCGCCCTCCTGGATAACTTCCCAGTCACCATTCTCGACAGCAGCGGCGTTTCTGGCACGAGCCTTCTGCTTTGCCATCTCCTCGTTGAATCCATTCTCATCTACGGTGTAGCCATTCTCTGCACAGATCAACTCTGTCAGGTCGAGAGGAAAACCATAAGTATCGAAGAGGCGGAATGCAGAGACACCATCGAGTTGGGTCTTCTTGTGAGCCTTCAATTCATCCAAGTCACCATTGAGGAGGTTGATACCCTTCTCCAAGGTGCGGAGGAAGCTATCTTCCTCTTCCTTCATTACGCGACCGATAAGTTCCTGTTGTGCATTAAGTTCAGGATAGGCAGCACCCATCTCCTTGACAAGGACAGGAAGAAGTTTATACATGAAAGCCTCTTTCTGGTCGAGGAATGTATAGTAGTAGCGTACAGCACGACGAAGAATACGACGGATGACATAACCTGCTTTCGCATTGCTTGGTAACTGACCATCAGCGATAGCAAAGGCTACTGCGCGGAGGTGGTCGGCAACAACACGGATGGCAATATCAATCTTCTGTTCTTCATTCTTACCCTCGCCATTCTTGCCTTCTGGGAAGGTATGACTGTATTTCTTTCCGGAAAGACGTTCAATCTCAGTGATGATAGGAGTGAAGAGGTCGGTATCATAGTTGGAATTCTTGCCCTGCATCAAACGAACGAGGCGCTCGAATCCCATACCGGTATCGATAACATGCATCTTGAGTGGTTCAAGAGTTCCGTCAGCTTTTCTGTTGAACTGCATGAACACGATGTTCCAAATCTCGATAACCTGTGGATGGTCCTTGTTGACAAGTTCTTCACCAGGAACTTTCGCCTTCTCCTCTTCAGGACGGAAGTCGATGTGGATTTCAGAGCATGGTCCACAAGGTCCCTGATCGCCCATCTCCCAGAAGTTATCGTGCTTGTTTCCGTTTACGATATGGTTCTTAGGGAAATGCTTTTCCCAATATTTTGCAGCTTCGTCATCGCGGCCAAGATTCTCTTGAGCGTCACCCTCGAAGACTGTAACATATAAGTCCTTTGGATCAAGATGAAGGACATCAACCAAGAATTCATAAGCATAGTCAATGGCACCTCCCTTAAAGTAGTCGCCAAAACTCCAGTTGCCTAGCATCTCGAACATGGTGTGATGGCTCAAGGCAGAGTCACGACCTACTTCTTCCAAATCATTATGCTTTCCACTTACGCGTAAGCATTTCTGAGAATCGGTACGGCGACGAGGTTCTGGTTCCTTTGTACCGAGGATGATATCTTTCCACTGGTTCATACCAGCATTTGTAAACATCAGCGTAGGGTCGTCCTTAACAACGATAGGAGCAGACGGTACGATAACGTGTCCTTTTGACTCAAAGAATTTCAGATATGAGTCACGGATTTCATTAGCTGTCATCATATTATTTATGCTTTAATTTTATCTTTTCTAAAAAATCATGTGCAAAGATACGAAAAAGTTGATAGATTTTATTATCTTTGCATTTAAAAGATATAAAAACGAAGAATTATGCCGTTGAATCCGAACAAAAACGTGAAATTGTACTATTCAATCAAGGAGGTTGCCTCTATGGTTGGTGTAAATGAGTCTACTCTGAGATTCTGGGAAAAGGAGTTCCCACACCTTCGCCCTAAGGTTACGGCTAATAAGGTACGACAATATACCGATAAGGATATTGAGCAGGTTAAATTGATTTATAACTTGATCAAGGTTCGTGGATTCAAAATCGCTGCAGCTCGTAAGTATATCAATGAAAACCGTGCCGGTGCGGATAGAACAAGTGAAATATTGGAAACGTTGTTGTCTGTTCGTGAGCAGCTCAAGGATTTGAAGAAATCTTTGGATATGATCGTGTGATGATATCCTCTGAATCCTTATTGCCTTTTTGAGTGAAAACGCAGTTAATGCGTAAGTTCATACTATTAACTGCGTGTATTCAGTATTATTTGATTTGCACTACTTCTTGTAATCCGTCAATGCCTTTAAGGTTGTCTATGATAACCTTTACATCGTCGCGGTCGTGGACTTTCAAGTCTATCTTTCCATCAAAGATACCTTCGTCACTATTGACGGTGATGCGGTGAATATCTACATTCAACTGTCCTGATATGACCTTGGATACATCCAACAGCATACCTTTTCTGTCGATACCCTGTAGTTCGATGGTGGCGTCGAAGAATAATTGCTTGTGCATGTTCCACTTGGCATCGACAATTTTATTACCGAAACTGGATTTTAATTTCGTCGCTACCTTGCAGGCGCGCTTGTGTATCTCTATATGATTCTGATTGTCGATATATCCTAGGATGTCATCACCTGGTATGGCATGGCAACATTCTGGGAAAATGAACTGATGGATGTTCTTCTCAGAGATGATGATAGGTTTCTTCTTATTAAAGTTTTTGTCGACAACAAAGTATTTCTGAGCATATTCGGTGACCTCTTCGCTTTCATTGTCGATAGTCTTTTTACCTAAGAAAGGCACATAGCGTCTCCAGCCTTTGCCGGCATTATCCCGTTTGTTCTTGTTCTTGCCTTGTATTTCGTCAATGTCTTTTTCGCCAAGGATGATACTATGGTCTCCCAAAGACTGGAAGAAATCCTCGTGCTTCTTCATGTCGTGATAATCGCACAATCTGTCAAGTATTGATGTACTTAATTCCAGATGGTTGGACTTAAGCCATTCGTTGAGGATATTCTCTCCCTTCTTCTGTATTTCTCTGTTGTCTCTACGGAGGATGGCCTGAATCTTATTCCTGGCTTTTGCCGTGCTGACAAAGTTAATCCAAGAAGGTTTGACATGTTGACTCTTTGAGGTAAGAATCTCAACTTGGTCACCACTATTTAGTTTATGACTTAGTGGAACCAGTTTGTGATTTACCTTAGCTCCAATACAATGACTTCCTAAGAAGGTATGCAACTGGAAGGCAAAGTCAAGGGCTGTACATCCCGCTGGCAGTGTCTTGATTTCTCCCTTTGGGGTAAAAACAAAGATTTCACTCGCAAACAGATTCAGTTTGATGCTATCCAGGAAATCCATGGCATCAGGTTGTGGATCGTCTAGGATTTCCTTGATGGTACTCAACCAATCGTTGAGTTCGTTCTCGTCTTCTGTATATTCTTCTCCTTCTTTGTATTTCCAATGTGCAGCAAAACCCTGTTCGGCAACTTCATCCATTCTGTCACTTCTGATTTGTACCTCGACCCATCTTCCGAGTTTACTCATCAAGGTGACATGAAGAGCCTGATAGCCATTGGCCTTCGGGTGGTTCAACCAATCACGTAAGCGGTCTGGATGACTCTTGTAGATTTGACTGATCGCAACGTATATGCTGAAACATTCGTTGATCTCTTCAGATCTTACTTTTGGAGTGAATATGATTCTTACAGCGAGGATGTCGTAAATCTCGTCAAAGGTGACGTGCTTGTTCTGCATCTTGCACCAGATCGAGTATGGGCTCTTTATTCTAGCCTTGATGGAATATTGTATTCCCATCTTGTCAAGAGCCTCTTTTATCGGAGCCGTAAAATTGTCGAATAAGAAGTCTCTTTGTTTTTCCGTGTTGGCGAGTTTCTTTTCGATATTAGCATACTCGTCAGGGTGATCATAACGGAAACTTAAGTCCTCAAGTTCGGTCTTGATTTTATTTAATCCTAATCGATTGGCTAGGGGAGCATATATATATAAGGTCTCCCCGGCAATCTTGTATTGTTTGTTGGCAGGTTGTGAGGCTAAGGTTCGCATGTTGTGCAACCTGTCACATATCTTGATGAGAATGACACGGATATCATCGCTCATAGTGAGCAGGAGTTTCTTGAAGTTCTCGGCCTGTGCGGAAGCTTTGTCACCAAAGATGCCACCGCTGATCTTGGTTAGACCGTCAACGATTTGTGCTATCTTCGGACCAAAAATGTTTTGGATGTCCTCTACGGTATAGTCTGTGTCTTCTACAACATCGTGGAGCAGAGCAGAACAGATACTGGTAGATCCGAGTCCCATCTCTTCGCATGCAATCTGAGCTACGGCGATAGGGTGCATGATATAAGGTTCACCCGATAATCTTCTCACTCCCTTGTGAGCTTGTCGGGCAAAATTGAAAGCTTTGGTCACGATGTCGATTTTCTTTCTGTGTCGTGACGCTAGATAGGTGTCAAGAAGATGCTGAAACGCATCATTGATCATTTTGTTATCGGCTTGTTCTCTTTCCAAGTCTTTCAAATTTTGATCGTCCATATCTTAATCTCCTTATATTAATTTATGCACAAAGAACTTTTATTTGATTCTGATTTTCTTTCCGGAACGGATGCCGTTTCCTTTTATTCCGTTAAGTTTCTTCAGTTTCTTAACGGTGGTATGGTTGCGCTCTGCGATTTCTGAGAGTGTGTCACCACTCTTGATCGTAACGCTTTGCTGCTTTTTCTCCTTTTTGTCTTTTTTATTTTTCTTCTTGGTATTCCGTGAACCACTGTTAGAAGGTTTGCTACTCTTCTTATGACTACTTCTTCTAGAGTAAGACGGGGTCTCTTGATTCACCTCCACGATGGTTCTCTTCATGAGATATTCGTCAGCTTTATAGTTATAGATAGAGTCCTCACGGTCGATGTATGTTCCGATAAGAGAAGACGGAAGACGTACTGTTGCCGGAGAACTGAATCCGTTAATATATTCGTGGCGATATTGTGGGTTTAGTTCAGCCAACAAATCCTTGTCGATACCTAATACTGCGGCAATCTGGTCGAAATGAACATCTTTGTTGATGACGATGGTATCAGTCTTCGCCGGTAAACTCGTAAGCATTGGACAGATGTTGTGCTCGCAATAGTAGTTCATGATATAGTTGGCTGCGATAAAAGCAGGTACATATCCTCTTGTTTCCTTAGGAAGATAGGGATATATATTCCAATAGTCTGCATCACCTTTGGCACGGTGTATAGCCTTGTTTACTTTGTCCGGTCCACAATTGTATGCTGCGATAACTAAGTTCCAGTCATCGAAAATTTTGTATAAGTCACTCAGATAATGGGCTGCGGCATAAGATGCTTTTACAGGATCGCGTCGCTCATCAACCAATGAGTTGACGGTGAGTCCGTATCGTTTTCCTGTGCCGATCATGAATTGCCAAAGACCGGTGGCACCAACTCTAGAAACGGCATTAGGATTTAGCGCAGACTCGATGACTGGTAGATATTTCAGTTCTAGGGGTAGGTTGTAGGCTTCCAAGGCCTGTTCAAAGATAGGAATATAGAAATTCTGAGCTCCCAACATATAGCTGACAGAACGACGCAAGTCATTACTATAATGGTCTATGAATTTCTGTACCACCTCATTGTATGGCATCTCTATGATCGTCGGAAGTCGTTTCAATCGATTGATATATACCTCCTCACGATAAATAGGGTTTATATCCTCGTAGTTGCAAGACGTATCCGGTTGCAGATAAGTTCTGGAGTTATATAAATGCAAAAGACTATCCACGTCTACAAACATACCCTCCGGTATGTCGATATCTTGTTTGTTTCCTAAACTATCGGTTACAGTAATGACATCATTATCAACTTTATTCTGGGCTTGCATCGCGCAACTCCAGATAGAGAGAAATATAACCAATAGTAGATGTATTTTCTTCATTATAATGCTTGTTGAATTTAAAAGTTAAGACTACATTGCAATCCTATTGCACCGGAATTTAGCGGATTGCTGTTTAGTTGATTATTGATAATTGTTGGTTGAATGTGCATACTGAGATCTTTAGAGATGTCGAAATCACTTAGAGAAGCGTCAACGTATGCATCAATGATAGAGAGCGCATAGACACCAATGAGTGAGAATACACTTAGATCGCGCCATCTGCGATAGCGGTCTTTTCGCTTACGGAATATTTCCTCGTAGCGTGCTTCATTCTCTGGTGTAATCTTGTTTCCTAGATGTAGGAATTGGTTATAGCTTTGTGTTGAAGGATTGTTGTCTACAAGGTCCATATATGCCTGGGAATAATCTCTGTACATATTGTTGTTCCATGTCATAGCATATACGCATCCCACGACGCCTCCATAGAAAATAGGCAGTTTCCAGTATTTGTGATTATAGATCTGTCCTGCTCCTGGTAATACGATGGAAAGCCATAGCGCTCTCTTGACGTCTGGCTTCCAGGTGTTCCAATCTCTTTTCTGTCGTTTGGGTTTAATGTTGCTTGTAGACTTTGCTTTGTCAAGGGAGTCGGCTATGATAAAGTCCATATCGTCGTCGACTACTTGGGTATTTGTAGTATCAACAACTTCTTGCGCCTTCATCTTAGATGGTGCAAGAAGTAGAGTGGTAGCTATACAAAACAGAAATAGTTTATTCACTTTGCTGATCCTCTTTCAATTTGTCGAACACATTCATGATGTGCTCAAGTTCTTCTTCGTTAGAGAAAGGAATACTAATTTTTCCTTTTCCCTTTGGTGAACATGTCATTTGAACTTTGGTGTTCAAAAAGCTGGAAAGTCTTTGTTTTAGAATATTGAATTCTTCTGGAAGTTGTGCTTTCGCAGCAATCTTCTTCTTTCCGCTTTCTATATCTTCTCCGTTCTTGAGTTGTTGGACGAGTTCTTCCACCTTGCGTACAGAGTATCCGTTCTTCTGGATTTCCTTGAAGAGTTTTATCTGTAGTGAAGGACTGTCGAGAGAGAGAAGGGCACGTGCGTGTCCCATATCGATCTCCTTCTTTTGTAATGCCATTTGTACCTGAGCCGGCAACTTGAGCAATCTTAGGTAGTTGGCGATGGCAGCGCGGCTCTTTCCTACACGCTCAGAAACCTTCTCCTGAGTCATACCTGTATTTTCCAAGAGATGTTCGTAGGCCAAAGCGATTTCTATCGCATTTAAGTCTTCTCGTTGGATGTTTTCGACGAGTGCCATTTCCATGACATTCTCGTCACTGATGGTACGAATGTATGCAGGTATAGCTTTCAGTCCGGCTAATTGAGAAGCTCTCCATCGGCGTTCTCCGGCAATAATCTGAAATCTATTCTCAGTTACTTGTCGAAGGGTTATTGGCTGAATGATACCAATCTGAGCAATACTACTTGCTAATTCTTTTAAAGCTTCGTCGTCAAATTCTCTACGTGGCTGATTGGGATTGGGCTCGATTTGGTCGGTTGCGATTTCGTTGATCGTGCTACTTCCTGAAGTGCTGATCGGTTCGGTAGAAATCAATGCGTCCAGTCCACGGCCTAGTGCATTTGTCTTTGTGCTATGATTAAACTTCTTGTGTACTGCCATTTTTTAATTTTCACTTTTCGTTTTTATTGATGATTTCCTTGGCCAATGCAAGATGATTCTTTGCTCCCGTAGAATCCGCATCGTAAAGGATCACAGGAAGTCCGTGACTAGGACTCTCTGATAGTTTGACGTTACGCTGGATAACGGTTTTGAAAACCAATTCCTGGAAGTGACGTTTTACCTCGTCGTATATCTGATTTGCCAAGCGAAGGCGACTGTCGTACATGGTCAACAGGAAACCTTCGATTTCCAATTTCGGATTGAGCTTGCTCTTGATGATCTTGATCGTATTCAGAAGTTTGCTGATTCCTTCGAGTGCAAAATACTCACACTGTACTGGAATGATGACAGAATCTGCAGCCGTAAGAGAGTTGACTGTGATCAAACCTAATGATGGCGAACAGTCAATCAAGATGTAATCGTATTCTTCACGAATAGGGTCAAGAAGTGTTTTGATTACTTTTTCACGGTTGTTAAGATTAAGCATTTCAATTTCAGCACCGACCAAATCAATGTGACTAGGAATGATGTCTAGGCCATCAATATCTGTGGTGTAGATGGCATCGCGAACATCTGTGTGGTCAATGATGCACTCATATAAGGAACAGTCAACTTCTTTGATGTCGACGCCTAAACCACTTGAAGCATTAGCTTGTGGGTCTGCATCAACAACTAGGACAGTCTTTTCGAGTGTAGCCAATGAGGCAGCCAAATTTATTGTGGTCGTTGTTTTGCCCACACCGCCTTTTTGATTGGCTAATGCAATTATTTTTCCCATTTTCTTATTCCTTTCAATACAAGTTTTGATTGCAAAGTTACAAATTATATGTGAGAAATACGATATTTAAACCTTTTTTTAGTACTTTTGCATCGAAATTAATGAGTGAAATATGAAAGATAAGAAACCTTTGATATTGATTTCGAATGATGACGGATATCATTCGGGTGGAATAAGATATCTTGTTGAATTCCTTAAGGATATGGCTGATATTCTGGTGTGTGCTCCGGAATCTGCTCGATCTGGTTATTCTTGTGCTTTTTCTGCAGTTGAATATTTACGCTTGAAGCGTCGTTATACTATTCCTGATGTTGAGGTGTGGTCTTGTAGCGGTACTCCTGTGGATTGTGTTAAGATTGCTCTTGACCAGTTCTGTAAGGAACGTAAACCGGATCTTATCCTTGGTGGTATTAATCATGGTGATAATTCTTCTGTAAATAATCATTATTCCGGTACGATGGGTGTTGCCATGGAGGGATGTATGAAATATATTCCTTCGATTGCATTCTCTAGTTGTAACTATGATGAAAATGCAGATCTAAGTTATTTGTCAGAGTATGTGCGTTCTATTGTTGCTCGTGTATTAAAAGAGGGATTGCCTAAAGGTATTTGCTTGAATGTCAATTTCCCAGAGATGCTTCCTTTCAAGGGTACCAAGATATGCAGAATGACCTATGGTAGTTGGATAAATGAAGTCGTGAAAGAACGTCATCCTCGTAATTACGACTATTATTGGATGGTAGGGGAGTATCGTAATGATGAACCTGACGCTGAAGATACTGATCAGTGGGCGTTGACTCATGGATATGTTTCTATTACGCCGACAACGATGGATGTTACGGCTTATGAATTTATGAAAGAGCTTAAAAACTGGAATTTATGAAATACTATATTATCGTAGGAGAAGCTAGCGGAGACTTGCATGCTTCGAGATTGATGCGGTCTTTGAAATATTTTGATCAGAATGCTGAATTTCGCTTCTTTGGTGGTGATCTGATGAAAGCAGAGGGCGGTACTTGTGTACGTCATTATAAGGAGTTGGCCTATATGGGATTTGTTCCTGTCCTTCTTCATCTTCCTACGATATTCAAGAATATGGCTATGTGTAAGCAGGATATTGTTACTTGGAATCCTGATGTCGTTATCCTGGTAGATTATCCTGGCTTTAATTTAAATATTGCTAAGTTCTTGAAAGCCAAGACTAAAATCCCGGTTTATTATTACATTTCTCCTAAGATATGGGCATGGAAAGAATGGCGAATAAAGGCTATAAAAAGGGATGTGAAAGAGATGTTCTCTATCTTGCCTTTTGAAGTGCCTTTCTATGAGGAGAAGCATAATTATAAAATACACTATGTAGGTAATCCTACAGCACAGGAAATTGCTGAGTTCCGCTCTGATTATCATGAAGGTTATGAGGATTTCTGTAATAGGAATAATCTTGACTCTTCGCGCCCTATTATTGCACTTCTCGCAGGTAGTAGGAAACAGGAGATCAAAGATAACTTGCCTGCGATGATAGAGGCTGCTTCGCATTTTGAGGATTATCAGATTGTTTTGGCAGGTGCTCCTTCTATAGAGGATAAGTTTTATCAGAAGTATATTGATGGAACTTGTGTGAAAAAGGTCAGTAGTGATACTTATCCGTTGTTGGCGCATAGTCAGGCGGCATTGGTTACCAGTGGAACGGCAACTCTTGAAACGGCTTTGTTTGGTGTCCCTCAGGTCGTTTGTTATGAAACGCCATTACCTAAGTTTATTCGTTTTGCCTTTAAACATATTATTAAGGTGAAATTTATATCACTGGTAAATCTGATTGCTGGTAAGGAAGTTGTGCCGGAGATGCTTGCTGATCGTTTCACGGTAGATGGTCTTATCGATGAGTTATATAAGATACTTCCAGGACAGAAACAGCGGGAACAGATGCTTGAAGGTTATCAAGGTATTCGTACAAAACTGGGCAACACTATCGCTCCGGATAATGCTGCCCGTATTATGGTTGATCTCTTGTCTCAGAAATAGACAAGAGATTTTTTTAGAACATTGTGATGGTGTATAGATAGATGGTTGCGGCTGGAATCGCCATGAGTGATGAATCGAATCGATCAAGCATTCCACCGTGTCCCGGTAATATATTGCCACTGTCTTTGATTCCTAACGTGCGCTTGAAGAGGCTCTCTACAAGATCACCCCAGGTACCGAATACGACGACTACTAATCCGAGTCCAATCCAATGGAAAATGTTCATCGTTGATAAAATGGTGCCATCGCTCTCCATGTTGGTGGCCCATAGGGTATAAACCAAGCTGGCTGCGATGATGACGAAGATTCCTCCGCCGATGCTTCCTTCCCAACTCTTTCCCGGACTTATTCGTGGAAAGAGTTTGTGCTTGCCAAATAATGAACCGCTGCAATATGCCCCCGTATCGTTAGTCCATAAAAATATAAATATGCTCATCGGTAGGATTGGGGCATATTTCGTGGAACCGTCATTGGCACCAAGGAATGCTAACACGTTCGTCATGGATAAGGGTAGGGCAATATACATCTGTGCCAACATGGTGTAAGCCCAATCGTTTATCGCATTTTCGTTTTTTGTATATAGTTCACTTATGAATAAGTAAACAATCGTTAGCAGATAAGGGATGAATGCTGCAGAGCTCACGAAGCCTGAGCAATATCCGGCGAATGCCAGATATAGGTATACTCCTGCTGCGGTAGCGATGAAACGGTTTACGATTATTTTGTCAGATTGGTTGACCAAACCTGTGTACTCCCAAATCGTCATTCCTGTAATGATGGCGAAGAGTATTGTCATGGAGAGGCAGGAATATAGAATTCCTGCTACCATTAATACCACAAAAAAAGCACCTGTGATTGCTCTGATAACCAGATTTCTTTGTTTGTCACTCATGATTATTCTGCTTTATTATCAATGTTATTGTCAGAATCGTTTGGTTGTTCTGTTTCGCCCTCTTGAGCATTTAGTCTTCTCTTATGCTCTTCGATGGCTTCTTTGACTTCTGGTAATTCTTTTACAGCAGCATCGACCTTTGGTTGCTTGTCGTTCATGATTTCCTGACTTCTACTTATCCAAGGGCGTTTACCGAAGATCTTCTCTACATCCTCTGCCATGATGACTTCTTTCTGTACCAGAAGTTCTGCCAGTTGGTTGTGTCCTTCTTTGTGCTCTGTAAGAATTTCCTTTGCACGTTGGTACTGTTCGTTTATCATCTTCAGAACCTCGCTGTCGATCTTCTGTGCTGTTGTATCTGAGTAAGGCTTCTGGAATTGATACTCGTTATTGTTGTAATAACAGATGTTTGGCAATTCGTCGCTCATACCCATATAGGCGATCATACCGTATGCGCTCTTTGTTGCACGCTCAAGATCGTTTACAGCACCTGAAGAGATGTGACCCGTGAAAAGTTCTTCTGCAGCTCTACCACCTAATAGACTACACATCTCGTCAAGCATTTGCTCTTTGGTCGTGATCTGTCGTTCCTCAGGTAGATACCATGCTGCACCAAGAGCCTGACCACGTGGCACGATGCTTACTTTGATCAATGGGTTCGCATATTGACAGAACCAACTGATCGTAGCATGTCCTGCTTCGTGAAGTGCAATCGTTTTCTTCTCTTCGGCGGTCATGACTTTTGTTTTCTTTTCCAAACCACCGATAATTCTGTCAACGGCATCAAGGAAATCCTGTTTGCTGACGTTTTTCTTGTCGTGGCGGGCTGCTATAAGTGCAGCTTCGTTACAAACGTTGGCAATATCTGCACCAGAGAATCCTGGAGTCTGTCGAGCTAACAGGTCTATATCTACGCTTTCGTCATATTTCACGCGTTTAAGATGAACCATAAAGATTGCCTTGCGCTCCTGGAGATCTGGTAGGTCGACATGGATCTGTCTGTCAAAACGTCCTGCACGGAGCAGTGCTGAGTCTAACATGTCGACACGGTTTGTTGCTGCAAGTATGATGACACCACTATTTGTACCAAATCCGTCCATTTCGGTAAGTAATGCGTTGAGGGTGTTCTCTCGTTCGTCATTACCTCCCATAGCAGGATTCTTAGAGCGAGCACGTCCTACGGCATCAATCTCGTCAATGAAGATGATACATGGTGCTTTCTCTTTTGCCTGACGGAAAAGGTCGCGAACACGACTGGCTCCCACACCAACAAACATCTCTACGAAATCGGAACCGCTCATGGAGAAGAATGGTACGCCAGCTTCTCCTGCAACAGCTTTTGCAAGTAGAGTCTTACCAGTTCCCGGAGGACCAATTAGAAGGGCACCCTTAGGAATCTTTCCTCCAAGGTCGGTATATTTCTGTGGGTTCTTCAGGAACTCTACGATTTCTTCGACTTCCTGTTTTGCTCCTTCCTGACCGGCAACATCTTTGAAGGTAATACCTAGGTCATTTCCCTTCTCATACATCTTGGCTTTTGACTTTCCGACGTTGAATACGCCGCCCATGCCACCGCCGGAACTGTTGCCTCCCATTCTTCTACTTATCCACCAGATGAAGATAAAGAAGAAAATGATTGGTGACAGTTGGATGAGAATATTTATGAAGTCGCTGTTATGCTTGTTCTCATAGCTGAAGGCCTTGATCTTATGTGCATTTTGCTCTGCTGTCAGGAATTTCTCCAATTCATCAACAGAACCGAATTCAACTTCAACATATGGGTTGGGCCCAACTTGTTTAGCGCTTAGATTGAATACCTGTCGGATGTATTTGGCTTGTACATACATCTTAAGCGTACTTTCGTCTTTGTTGATGACGACATTGAGCGCATATCCTCTGTTCACATAGTCTTTGAATTCTGTGTAAGAGGCCTTCTGTGCAGCACTTCCTCCAAGTAAGTTCCCACCTCCTGTCATGAAAAGGAAAATTAAACCTACAAGAATGGTTATGTAGAGCCAGCTCATGTTGAAGCGTGGCATCTTAGGCTGTTTGTTATTGGAATTATTTAAATCACCTTGTTCCATGATTCTTATTAGTTATAAATGTAAAATCGCTGTTAGTATTCGTCAGGAATACGGGTTAGTTTAGCATCTTCCCATAAATTTTCCAAATCGTAGAATTCTCTAGCTTCCGGAAGGAAGATATGGACAAGTACATCTACATAGTCCATAGCGACCCACTGATCTGTTTCGAGTCCTACAACGCTGACTGGTTTTTCTCCTTCTTTTCTTGCAAATTCAGAAACGGATTCTGCGATAGCTTCAACTTGAGTAGGGGAGCCACCTTGGCAAATAACAAAATATTTGGCAATAGCACCGTCTATATGTGTTAAATCAACAATAACTATGCCTGATCCCTTTTTCTCTTGTATACCTTCTGTTATAGTCTTAACTAATTCTTTTGCTTCTTTCATTCAATGATAATTTCAATTATATATAATAATGTATATGTGAGGACAAAGGTAGTGTAATTTATGTAAAATGCAAAGAAAAGCCTCCTAAAATCGGAGATTTTTGATTTTTTTTAGAAATTTCTTCCAAAAAGTTTTGGTGGTTCGAAAAAAAACAGTACCTTTGCACTCGCAATCAGGGAAACAACCTGTAACAACAATGGGATATGGTGTAATGGTAACACTACAGATTCTGGTCCTGTCATTCCTGGTTCGAGTCCGGGTATCCCAACATAGAGCATCTTACAATGTAAGATGCTTTTTTTTCGCCCTTACTTTTAGACAATTATAATTGTTAATGATAGAGGGGTGTCTTTTAGGTGTTATAAATGTAAAACGCCCTCTATTCGTTATAGAATAGAGGGCGTTCTTATTGATTATTTATTCTCAGCGTCGATAGCTTTGATCTTTTCTCTTACCAGTTTTAAATCATCTCTAAGTTTTTCAACCTTTCGATTCATTTCGTCTATTAAGCTATTTCCCTTTTTGCTAGAAGCATTGAGGAATCCGAGGTTGTTCTCATATGTGTTGATTTCTCCCTTTAAAGCCTCATAGCGATGCATGAGTTTAGCGCGTTCGTTATCAAGTGCATCCTCACCCTTGCGCGCAACGTTTTTAAGGTTGCTCTTGAAGTTGTCAAGACGCTTGCGTGCGATATTGATATGTAGATCTTTATAAAGCTTGTCAAGGATACTATGATACTCCTTATAGATATTGTCCTTTTCCTTATATGGAACATGGCCAATGCTGTTGTATTCTTCTATAAGTTTTTGAACCTTCTCTTGTAAACCTTCGTCTGTTTGATCAACGAGTTGCTGAAGTTGTGCGATGATGTTCTTTTTCTTGTCAAGGTTCTCATGCTCTGCACTCTTTGCACCAGCGTTAGCAGCATTTCTAGCCTCAAAGAAATGATTACATGCAGTCATAAAGTCATTCCATAGTTGATCGCCTAATTTCTTAGGTACCATACCAATGGTTTTCCATTCTTTCTGCATAGCAATAAACTTGTCACTAGCAGATTTCCAGTCTGTTGAGTCTGTTAGAGCTTGTGCTTTCTCTACCAACGCTTTCTTCTTTTCTGCATTTTCAGCAAACTTATTTTTCAGTTCCTTGAAGAACTCAGCTTTTCTTCCGAAGAAGTCGTCACAAGTTGCGCGGAAGCGTTCGAAGATCTTTACGTTCATCTTCTGAGGTGCAAAACCGATCTTTTTCCAGTCAGCTTGGATAGCGATGATCTCTTTGGTATGTCTTTCCCAATCAGCAGCACCTTTGTTTTCTTCTTTGGCGATAGCCTCTACTTTTTCGCAGAGAGCAGTCTTCTTAGTGAGGTTTTCTTCCTCTTCAGCACGCAATTTCTCGAAATGCTGCTGATGCTTCTTGTTGATAACAGTACTTGCAGCTTTAAATCTTACCCAGATACTTTCTCGGAGTTCTTTAGCTACGGGACCGGTCTCACGATATTGCTGATGAAGTTCCTGCAACTGATGGAATGCGCTGATGATATCCTCCTCTTCACTTAACTTCTCAGCAGCCTCACAAAGTTTAGTTTTGATTTCCAGATTCTTCTTGAAATCATATTCGCGAGCTTCTCTGTTCAGATTCAGTAGATCGTAGAATTGCTCAACGTATAGCTGATAATTTCTCCACAATTCACTTGCTTTCTCAGCAGGAACGGTTTTGATCTCTTTCCATTCCTGTTGTAGAGCTTTGAAATCTTGGTATGATTTGTTGGCCTCTTCAGGAGAAGTAGCCATAGCCTTTATCTTCTCAATGATTTCTAGTTTTCTTTCTAGATTCTTTTGTTTCAATTCTTCCTGCTCAAGGAAAATCTTAGCTCTCTTCTCCTTGATGATTTGCATCTCGGCCTTAAAGACTTCCTCGTCTTCATCAGGCAGAATCTGGAAATTCTCAGCCTTTCCACCATTGTCGAGGAATTCTTTCATTTGGTTTTCACGTTCAGCAAAATGTAGTTTGTAGAAGAGGGTCTTCAAGTGGTCAATTTCATCCTTTTGTGGACGGTCTTCACTACGTGCAATTTCAGTTACACGTTCCAATATTTCTTTTTTGGTTGTGTATACTTTCTTTGCTGCGTCTTCTACCTGAGCAGTAGATGTTTCCATCTTCTGCTCTTTTTCTAAGTTTCCCTGATTCAGGGCATTCTCTTGAGAGTCCATCATGTCACTTTTTAGTTTATGATTCGGGTTTCAAGGCTTGCTATAAGGCTAAGCCACAATTACTTAATTAAGCTGCAAACTTAAATAAAATAATTGTAAATTCCTAATTTTAGATGTTTTTTTTCGATATTTTCTTTATAGTAGTCTCTTATAGCGCAGAATCCACCATGAAAGTCCTGATACAATTACGGAAATTACGATGGCGATGATGAATCCGAAAGGACTTGTTTCCATTCCATTGATCAAGTTCATACCAAAGAGTGATGCGATAAGCGTTGGGAACATCATGATGATACTGACAGAGGTCAGGGTACGCATCGTGGTATTCATATTGTTGTTGATGATACTGGAATAGGTGTCCATTGTAGATTCCAAGATATCCGAATAGATATTTGTGGTTTCGCGGGCCTGCGACATCTCGATGTTGACATCCTCAATCAGGTCAGCATCCAATTCGTCCACCTGTAATTTGAATTTCAATTTCTGAAGTAGGTTTTCGTTTCCACGAATAGAGGTGATAAAATAGGTTAGGGAATCTTGTAGACGGCTTAAGCCAATAAGGCTTTCGTTGTTTACTCCTTGGTCAAGATTTCTTTTTGCCTTTTCTATCAAAGAATTGATTTGTTTCAGTCTTTTCAGATACCATACTGCAGATGATAGGAACAGACGGAAGATTAAATCGACATAATCTGTGAAACCGACACCTCTCTTTTGCTGGAAACTAACAAAGTCGATCATCATGTTCGTTTCGTAATAGCATACGGTGATGGTGACGTCTCTTTTATGGATGATACCCAAAGGTACAGTAGTATAAGGTGTGCGAGAACGTATTTCTTTGACGTATGGGATACGAAGGATGATGAGCATCCAACCATCATCATATTCATAACGCGCACGCTCATCGGTATCGCTGATATCTGAAAGAAAGTAGTCTGGAATGTTATACTCTTGTTCAAGCAATTGCTGATCTTCGTCGGTAGGACATGTTACTTGAATCCAGCAATTTGGCTGCCATTCGTTGATAGCCTTCAGGTTGTTCTCAATGTTCCAAAATGTTCTCATTGTTGCTAATCTCCATGAATTAAACAAGTGTGAGGATTAGCAATCTGCAGCATCCTCACGCTTATAAATTGTTATCTTCCGCGTGATAATCGTCCATTTGAATTAATAAATTGATTTTTCCGTTTGCAAAGATACAACAAAAAATCGATAAGCAAGTACAGAATATGGAGTTTTTTGTGTTTTTATTTCGGGATGATCTCGAACGAATTCCGAATGAATCCCGAAAAGAAACTGAAGTTCTTTCGATGTCGAAAGATTTGTATATAAGGTGAGTAGGAAAATAAGTTAAGGCATAGCAACGATACAAGTGTATCATCGCTATGCCTTAAAATATAATTAGATATTTATTGATCCTTTACTTCTCTGGAATCTCTTCGAGAACCTGTGTCATGAGTTTCCAGAAAGGTTCTGCTGTAGCAATCTCAAAGCGTTCACTTGCTGTATGTGGACTACGGAGAGTTGGGCCAAGAGAAACAACATCAAGGTTAGGATATTTGCCCAAGATTACAGAACATTCGAGACCGGCGTGGTCTACCTGAACGATAGCTTCCTGATTGTTTTGCTCTTTGTATACCTTCTTCAACAAACCAAGGATCTCGCTGTCTGGATTTGGATCCCAGCCACCGTATGAGCCACTTAGTTCTGTCTTCATGCCAGCCATGCTGAAGCAACTCTCTAGTTGAGTAGCGATATATTCCTTCATGTCCTCGCGAGAACTACGAGCAAGAATCTTGAAGCTAGCTTTGCCATCATTGATGTTGATGATGGCAAGGTTGCTAGAAGTCTCTACAACGTCAGGATATACAGGAATCATTCTTAAGACACCATTATGACAAGCATAGATAGCATCGATGAGGTTGTCTTGGATTTCTTCTGGAACCAAATTCTTTGGTGCCTCTACATTTTCTGTAAAGAACTCTACGTTGTTCTCGATGGTCTTGAATTCATCCTCGATGAGTGCTTTCTGCTCCTTAACCAACTTCTCTAAGTGCTCAACTTCTGCTTTTGGTAATGCCAAAACAACTTCAGCCTTGAAAGGTATTGCGTTGCGCATGTTTCCACCCTGCCAACTAGCAAGTCTTGCGTTACATTCAGCGATGGCTTTTCTTACCAAGCGAACCATCTCTTTGTTAGCGTTGGCACGACCCTCGTTGATCTCAAGACCAGAGTGACCACCACGTAGACCCTTCAAGGTCACCTTAACGGCAGTTTCCTGATCGTTCTCTACCTCTTTATATTCTAGATTTGCTGTAACATCAATACCACCGGCAGAACCGATAACAAATTTACCCCATGTTTCTGAATCAAGGTTCAAAAGAATATCGCTATTCAATTCACCCTCCGGAAGGTCGTTGGCACCATACATACCAGTCTCCTCATCACGAGTGATCAAAGCCTCCAATGGGCCATGCTTCAAGTCTTTGCTTTCCATGACACCCATAATGGTAGCGACGCCGATACCGTCATCACTTCCTAGTGTGGTATGGTTTGCATATACCCATCCGTCTTCAATGTGAGTCTCGATAGGGTCGGTTTCAAAATTGTGTTTGCTGTCTGGAGCTTTTTGCGGAACCATATCCATATGAGCCTGCATCAATACAGTCTTTCTGTTCTCCATGCCTGGTGTAGCAGGTTTGCGCATAACAATATTTCCAGCAGGATCCTGAAAAGCCTCGACGCCAGCCTTCTTGGCAAAGTCGAGCAAGAATTGCTGTACCTTCTCTACGTGTCCAGAAGGGCGAGGAACTTGTGTTAATGCATCAAAGTTGCGCCAAATGGCTTCTGGTTTTAAATTTGCAATTTCACTCATAGTTTTATAGTTTTAATTAAGAATTTTATCCGTCTCTTTTCTTTTTCCGGTCAACGCCAAAGCTATCCAAGCGTAGATGCCAAGTAGGATAACGAGTAGTGTTTGAACCGAGTGTACGATGAGTACAAAATATAGTGCATCATATGTTCCGATACCATAAAGGATCAGCATAGTCTTTACCGCAAAATGCCAAGGGCCGGCTCCGTTTGGGGTCGGAACGACGACGGCAATACTTCCTACGATAAATGTAACCAGGGCACACGACATGCTGAGATGACTCGTAGCCTCGAAACAGAAGAATGTAAGATAATAATGTAAAAAGTAACTTCCCCATATTGCGATAGTAAAAAATATGAATAAAGGGATATTCTTTACATTCTTCAGAGAGATTACTCCTTGCCAGATACCTCCGATAGTAGCTTTCACCTTATCGTATATAGACAATTTGCGCAATAGATACCAAACCAAGATAAGGATGGAGATGCCACAAACGATTGTTACTAGATAACCTGTGGTCGTGAATTGACCTAGTATAGAGTGTATGCTGGTGCCTGTCTTTCTGAAAAAGGTGAGAAATATAGGAATTTGGGCAAGGAAGGTAAAGGCTGCTATCAATAAGATCAATAAGGAATCGATGGCTCGCTCTGTGACAACCGTTCCTATGGCTTTAGGAAAAGAAACCTTATCCCATCTTTTCAGCACACCGCATCTGGCAAATTCGCCTACTCTAGGGATGACCAACGAAACTGCGTAAGACAAGAAGATCGAGTATACGCTTACTGAACTTCTTGGTTTCTCGCCGACCGGTTCCAAAGTCTGTTTCCATCTCCATCCACGAAAGGCCTGAGCCAGTATTCCGAAAGGAAAGGAGAGCAGCATCCAAGTCCAGTTCATTTCGTCTGTAAGCACATGATGTACTTGTTGGAAATCGAAATCTCGATACATCCAATAAAGAATAGCACCACCAAGTATGATGGATAGTGATATCTTCCAAGCTGTGTTTACTACATTTTTATAGTTCATAATACGTGCAAAGATAATACATTATCTCGAGAACAAAGAAATCGAAAATGTAAAATTTCGGAATTTTATGAAAAACTTATTCTTGATGAATATCAATCTATTGACGAAAATCAATAAAAACGCCCTAAAATGTGTTTTTTAGCATAAATGTTTGCGCACACAGCGAATAATATTTATCTTTGCATCGGTAAAAAGATATATGAGAGGATAATTTAAATTAAAACATTTTATTATGGTTACATTAATGAGTTTTGCCGTAGTAGCAATCATGATTGCACAGGCAGTGAATTTGGGGCATAAGATTAACTTGAAAAAGTAATCGCTCCTTTCTTTTTTGAACGAATTTATAATAAAAATATGTGTGGCGAATCGATTTAGGTCGGTTCGCCACTTTTTTTTCATTTTTATTTTGTATCTTTGTCCCAAAGAAATAAATTCGTATGAAAGCAGTCAAACCGAAAAAGAATTTAGGTCAGCATTTTCTTACCGACTTGAATATTGCTAAGCGTATTGCTGATACCGTTGACGCCTGCCCGGACATTCCTGTGCTCGAGGTTGGACCAGGTATGGGCGTTATGACCCAATATATTGTGGAGAAGCCGCGTCCTTTCAAGGTCGTAGAAATAGACCGAGAGAGTGTAGCTTATCTAAATGAGGCCTTCCCACGTTTGCGTGATAACATCTTGGGTGAAGACTTCTTGCGTATGGACCTTACAAAGGTGTTTGATGGACAGCAGTTCGTACTTACCGGAAACTATCCATACGATATATCATCACAGATCTTCTTCAAGATGCTAGACAATAAGGATCTTATTCCTTGTTGTACGGGTATGATTCAGCGAGAGGTCGCCTTGCGTATTGCCAGTAAGCCTGGGAATAAGGCTTATGGCATCCTTTCAGTTCTGATACAAGCTTGGTATAATTGTGAGTATTTATTTACCGTTGATGAGAATGTTTTCAATCCACCTCCAAAGGTAAAGAGCGCAGTTATTCGTATGACCCGTAATGAGGTCACCGACCTCGGATGTGATGAAAAGCTTTTCAAGCGATTAGTAAAGACTGTTTTCAATCAGCGTCGAAAGATGCTACGTGTCAGCATCAAGCAGATGTTCAGTAGAGAATGTATGCCTTCTGCAGAATTCTTTACGCAAGATATCATGACGAAGCGACCGGAACAACTCACGGTAGCACAGTTCATAGAACTTACCAACATCATAGAAAAAGAACTGTCTCGATGATAAAAAATGCGGTCTAAGCATTGTGATATTAAAATTAATATATAAATTTGTCGATTAGAAATTAAATATAAGAATTATGATAGACGTAAAAGAAACTTTGAAAGGTGCCGAAGAGAAAATGCAGAAGGCATCAAAGTATTTGGAGGAAGAACTTGCTCGCATTCGCGCCGGTCGTGCTAATGTAGCAATCCTCGATGGTGTAAGAGTAGAATCTTACGGTCAGATGGTTCCTCTCAATCAGGTTGCTAATGTATCAGTTCCTGATGCTCGTACCATCACAATCCGTCCATGGGATCGTAAGCAGATCCGTGATATTGAAAAGGGTATTATGGATAGTGATGTTGGTATCACTCCTGAAAACAATGGTGAGATGGTAATTCTGCACTTGCCACAGCCTACCGAGGAGCGCCGTAAGGAACTCGTAAAACAGTGTAACAAGATCGGTGAGGGTGCCAAGGTACAGATTCGTAACGTCCGTGCTGATATCAAAGAGAAACTGAAGAAGGCTATCAAAGACGGTCTTTCGGAGGACTTGGAGAAAGATGCAGAGGCTGATCTACAGAAAGCTCACGACCGTTTCATCAAGGAGATTGATGGTATTCTGGCTGCTAAGCAGAAAGAAATCATGACGGTATAATTCATGAAAGGATTAGTAATTAAAAATACTGGCTCTTGGTATACCGTAAAGACCGATGAAGGCAAGGTTATCGAGAGCAAGATAAAGGGTAACTTTCGACTCAAGGGTATTCGTTCGACGAATCCCGTTGCTGTGGGCGACCGTGTCGAGATCGTTACCAATCAAGAGGGTACGGCGTTCATCACTTCGATTGATGATCGTCGTAACTACATTGTACGCAAATCACCTAACCTTAGTAAGCAGAGCCATATCCTAGCGGCTAATCTTGACCAAGCATTTCTTATCGTCACGGTTAGTCATCCCCAGACGAGTACAACCTTTATAGATCGTTTCCTTGCTGGAGCGGAGGCTTATCGTGTACCTGTTGTCTTGGTATTCAATAAGCGTGATATTCTTGATGAAGATGAACAGCGTTATCAGCAGATGATGATGACACTCTATAAGACGATAGGCTATGATTGCTGTGAGATTTGTGCTGCTACGGGTGACGGAGTTGATGAGTTGCGCCCACTCTTAGCTGACAAAGTAACACTCTTCAGTGGCAATAGTGGTGTCGGTAAGTCAACTCTGATAAATATATTGATACCAGAGGCACAGCAACGTACTGCAGAAATCAGTGATGCACATGACACCGGTATGCACACCACGACATTTAGTGAAATGCTGGAGCTTCCTAATGGAGGATATGTCATTGATACTCCTGGAATAAAAGGTTTTGGAACCTTCGATATCGAGAAAGAAGAACTAACCAGCTATTTCAGAGAGATATTTGAATTCTCCAAAGAGTGTAAGTTCTCGAATTGTACGCATACCCATGAACCAGGATGCGCAGTACGTAAAGCCGTTGAAGATCATTTTATAGCCGAGAGCAGATATCAGAGTTATCTGAGTATGCTCGAAGACAAAGAAGAAAATAAATATCGCGAAGCCTTTTAATGCCTCGCGATATTTTTTATCCTAATGTCTCTATTCTTATTCACCGATGGTGATCGTATATTCTGACATAAAACTAACACCCGGTAAGAGACTATTCATCAGATATTTCTCCTTGAATTCGCCATCAAATTCAGCCCAGTCGTGAATACCGTACCACGGTTCGATACAGATGAAAGGAGCATGCTTGCCACTCGGATTCCAGATGCCGACAGCAGGAGTCTTCATGTCAACGGCCACCAAAGTTTCGTCATCATCTCCAAGAATCTCAATATGTTTCAACTGCTGATGGTCGAAGATCACAGCATCATCCTTAAAGGTATCCTCATCAACCTCCCATATACCATCTTTCGTTTCTACCTTATGGTATCCAGGAACAATACAACCATTTTTATTGCCGAACAATCTCATCGGTTCCGACTCGTCAAGGCGCAGACGAGCATGCATAGGTTCACCTTTCTCGCAGCCAGGTACGAGAAATGCCGGATGACCGCCAATCTGGAAATGAATCTCCTTATTGTCCGTATTTTCCACGTGCCATACCACATGAATTCTGTTACCATCAAGTTTATAACTGATAGCCAAATTAAAGTGGAATGGATATTTCTTATAGGTTTCAGGTGTATCATGTAAAGCGAAAACCACCTGATTATTTCCTTTAGCAATGATATGAAAATCCGAGTCCCGTGCGAAACCATGGCGATGGAGTTGGTATTCCTTTCCTTTCACCCGATAAGTATCCTCCCACAGACCACATACAATAGGGAAGAGAATAGGAGAGTGGCGATTCCAGTATCTAGCGTCACCATCCCAAAGATATTCTTTGCCATCAGCATCTTTGATACTATGCAATTCTGCTCCATGTTCTGCGATTACCACAGTAAGTTTTTCGTTCTTGATTTGTTCCATCGCTATATCACTTATTTTATTATCATCGCAAATATAATAAAAAACAGTATGAAAGAGTGAAAAAGAAGAAAAGTTTTCGTAATTTTGCATCGTTTCTTGTATTTTGATACAGTACGGAGATAATATAACAACGAGAATGGACAATAAGGTAAAAGGTTTTATCGCAGGCATTTTGGCCGCAATCTTCTATGGTACGAATCCTTTGGGAACATTACAACTTTATCAGGATGGTATCAATTCTAGTAGCGTCTTGTTTTATCGATATGCCTTAGCAGTACTGATGTTTGCTGTTTGGATGCTTTTCCGTGGCGAGAGTTTTCGTATCAAGTGGGGGCACGCTATTCGTTTTGCCATGTTGGGCGTATTCTTTGCCTTGTCATCAACGACACTTTATCTGAGTTTCCATTATATGGATGCAGGAATAGCCTCTACGATACTATTTTGTTATCCTATCATGACAGCAATACTGATGATAGCTTTCTTTCATGAGAAGTTTACGTGGTCCACAACACTTTCGATAGCACTTGCCGTAACAGGTATTATCCTGTTATATCGCGGTGATGGTACCACAACATTGAGTACGGTAGGAATGACATTAGTGATATTATCATCATTATTATATGCATTCTATATCGTCTCCGTCAACCAGTGGACTACCCCTTATGATTCTCTGAAGTTTACCTTTTGGATTGTGTTCTTCGGACTCTTCACCGTATTAGGATATTCTTTTGTTGTAGGTGATGAGATACAGCTCCTGCATGGAGTTAGAGAGTGGGGGAGTGCGATACAGTTAGCCTTGATGCCTACTGTGCTGAGCTTATTCTTTATGACCATTGCGATCAAGAATATAGGTAGCACGCCATCTGCCATCATGGGAGCGTTAGAACCAGTCACGGCCGTCTTTATAGGTGTCGCCATATTTGGTGAGAGCTTTACCTTCCGATTGGCTATAGGTATCATATTGATACTCTCAGCAGTACTATTGATAATACTCAAATCCCATCATCATGAGTAAAAACGAAGACAGTCGACCTATAAGTCGACTGTTTGTGTTATGATAGAAGCGATTTCTTCAAGATATGTTTGGTCTATTTCATCGAAGGCTCCTAAGTCTTTACTGTCGATGTCTATCACACCGACGACACCATTAGTATGCTTACTGAATATTGGAACCACGATTTCAGAGCGCGACAGCGAAGAACAGGCGATGTGCCCCGGAAACGTTTCCACGTCATCTACGATGACCGTTTTAGCCTCTGCCCACGCAGTACCGCATACACCTTTACCTTTTCCGATAGAATAACAAGCAACAGGCCCCTGGAAAGGTCCTAACTGCAGTTTCCCTTCATGAACCATATAAAAACCTACCCACCAGAATCTTTCAGGAAAAGCCTCTTTGAGTAGTGCCGAAATATTAGCTTCAATACCTACTATATTCTTTTCTCCCTCAATAAGGCTTTTCACCTGTTTTACGGCGAGTGCGTAAATCTCTTCTTTGTTTTGCATTGGCTTCCCTACGTTTTAGCATATTCATGCTAGTTATACATAACTATGTCGCAAAGTTAACAAAAACCGCTGAAATAGTTGGAACTTCATTAGAAAATTATTAATTTTACCGCATAGAATACCTAATGATAACTTTTTGACAGATATAGAATAACACATTAACGAATATGATTTATACCGCATTAATATCTATTATCCCTGTGATCCTATTGTTCGTGTTGATGCTAGGATTCAAGATGCCCGGTCATAAGAGCGCCGTTATTACTTTGATCGTCACAATGCTTCTAGCCCTCTTGGCGATCCCACAAATGAACATGATGCCGGAGAGCCTGAAAAACGCCAATGTCTTAGGTGTTGTAGGATGGAGCTTTGTCGAGGGCATGCTCAAGGCCGTATTCCCGATATTGATTATCATCCTCATGGCTATCTATAGCTATAACATATTGGTAGAAACCAAACAAATCGAAGTCATCAAGAGTCAGTTTATGTCGATATCCGAAGATCGTGGCGTATTAGTGCTGATGCTAGTATGGGGATTTGGCGGACTCCTTGAAGGTATGGCCGGATTTGGTACGGCAGTAGCCATTCCCGCGGCAATACTAATTAGCTTAGGATTCAAACCCATGTTCTCCGCTTTGGTCTCGTTGATCGGTAATACCGTAGCCACAGGGTTTGGTGCCGTTGGCGTACCGGTTACCACCCTCTGTAATGAAGTTGCTCCCGGAGGATCAGCAGCGATGGAACAGATTTGTGAGACCTCCTCATTTGCCGTTCTTCAGTTGTCACCCTTGTTCTTTATCCTTCCGTTTGTCATCCTCACGATTACAGATCATAAGGCAATCGTCAAGAACCTCCTGCTATCCCTCTGGGTGGGAGGCATATCAGTTATCGTCCAGTTTGTTTGTGCACGATATCTAGGTGCCGAGACCCCAGCGATCATAGGGTCAGTAGCAGCAATTATAGCCATTCTCATTTATGCAAGGTTCTTTACACATAAACAGACAAGTGCAGACCATAAGAAGTTTACATTATCCGAGTCATTTAAGGCCTGGAGCGTATATCTGTTTATTTTGATATTCATCCTTGTTTCCGGTGCACTCTGTCCTCCTGTCAACAGCTTTCTCAAGTCACACCTTGTTACGAGCATCCATTTGCCCGTCATCGGTTCCACCTTTAAGTTCGGATGGATTAGTAATGCAGGTTTGATGCTCTTCCTCGGAGCATCGATAGGTGGATTGATACAAGGACTTACGTTGAAGCAACTTCTTGTGTTGCTGGCCAAGACAACAGTAAGTCTTAAGAATACAGTTGTCACGATAATCTGTCTTATCGCTTTAGCATCAGTAATGAACTATAGTGGAATGATTAGTGCAATAGCTTCCGGATTAGTTGCAGTGACGGGTAGCTTCTATCCAGTCTTTGCCCCACTTATAGGAGCCATAGGAACCTTTGTCACAGGTTCAGACACATCCTCAAACATTCTTTTTGCCAAGTTGCAAGCCAATGTAGCAGGTCAACTTCATCTGACCGGTCAGGGCACCTTCTTTGGTGTTGACGGTAGCGAGACCAATTGGTTGGTAGCAGCTAACACGACCGGTGCAACAGGTGGCAAGATGATAAGCCCTCAGAGTATAGCTATAGCAACAGCCTCTTGCGACATGCAAGGTAAAGATGGAGAGATACTCAAGTCCGCCCTTCCGTTTGCAGTAGGCTATATCATCTTAGGTGGTCTTATGGTTTTCATGGCCATATAAACATCTGATATATAATAAGGTATAATCCGAAAATAAAACATCTTTTATTTTGCCCTTCGTAAATTTTGCCGTAACTTTGCACACATGATAAATTATGAAGATCTAAAAGATAAACGTATTGCCGTTTTATTGTCGGGCGGTGTTGATTCTTCGGTTGTAGTCTGGGAGTTTGCTAGTCATGGTATGCATCCGGATTGCTTCTATATTAAGATTGGTCCTGAAGAGAAAGAAGAGTGGGATTGTTCTAGCGAAGAAGACTTGGAGATGGCGACAGCTGTAGCACATCGTTTTGGATGTAAGCTACAAGTCATCGATTGTCATGCCGAATATTGGAATCAGGTCACCAAATACACGATGGATAAGGTAAAGGCAGGCTTTACCCCAAATCCCGATGTGATGTGTAATCGACTGATCAAGTTTGGTGCCTTTGATGAAAAGATGGGTCATAACTATGACTATATCGCTACAGGTCATTATGCACAGACAGATATTATCGATGGCAAGAAGTGGCTTTGCACCAGTCCTGATCCTGTAAAGGACCAGACCGATTTCCTTGCTCAGATCTTCCAATGGCAATTAAAGAAAGCCCTGTTTCCGATAGGTCATTATCAGAAGAACGAAGTACGTGAGATTGCAGAACGAGAGAAACTCATCAATGCCAAGCGTAAGGACAGTCAGGGAATCTGTTTCCTCGGGAATATCGACTATAATGAATATGTTCGTAGATATTTGGGAGAACAGATCGGTGATGTTATCGAACTGGAAACAGGTAAGAAAATAGGCGAACATAAAGGTCTGTGGTTCCATACCATAGGACAGCGTAAGGGCTTAGGATTAGGAGGAGGCCCTTGGTTCGTTGTTAAGAAAGATGTAGCCCAGAATATACTCTATGTCAGTCATGGTTACGATCCGGAGACAGCATATAAGAAAGACTTCAAGATGCATGGCTTCGATTACCTTACCGAAGGCATCGTAGATCTTCCAAAGCGTGTCACCTTCAAGATTCGTCACACCCCGGAATATCATCCTGCATCTCTTGAACGAGATGGAGATGTATATATCATCCATAGTGATGAGAAAATTCATGGAGTTGCTCCTGGTCAGTTCTGCGTCATTTATGATGAAGAACACTACAAATGTTATGGTTCGGGCGAAATCACAGTTTAACGAAAGTAATATGGCAGATCATATAGATAAAGCACTCGCCTTTTTAGAGTCCACACAGAAATTAGGCGAACAGTTGAAAGCAGCCGAGAATCAGCAGAAGTTTATGATTTCTCGAATGCTGGACCTTAAGAAAGCTGAGGCTACAGATAGTGACGAATATGCACAGTTGGATAGTCGCAGCAAATCATTACAGGCAATGATAGACAAATACCGTCCACTCTATCTGGAGCGTATGGAAATGATAAAGGAAGTAAAGAAAAGTCATGATAAGCGATGAAATCCTTGAAGCCCAAGAAGGGCAAGTAGCATCCATGTTTCGTTATTATCGTCAGATGATGCAAGAACAGATAGAGTTCTGGCAGTTGACAGACGGTATCGACATTCATACAGAAAGTCATTGCGAGCGTGTGCTCCTTCTAGCTTTGAAGTTAGGTGATTTGCGCGAACTCAAGTTGCGCAGTATGATAGCCTTATCGCACGCATCAATCTTTCATGATACCCGTCGCAAGGACAACTATCTCGATCAAGGACATGGCGACCGTGCAGCAGAATACTATCGTGAATTTTGTGATGCACACAACATCAAATACCTTCCCGAAGTATATGCCACCATCAAGTATCATGATCGCGATGATGCACAAGGTGAGGAATATATCCGTAAGGAAGCTCCTAAGCATTCATTAGCCAGTGAAGGCGAAAAGAGTGACGATACAGAAGGATGGTTAGAAGTATATCATTCTTTCAAGGATGCCGATGCACTCGATCGCTATCGCTTAGGGCCATGGGGATTAGCTCCTAAGTTTCTGCGTTCAGAGCAATCCCGTTCTTTGATGCCTTTTGCCCAGCAATTAGTCAAGGACACCATCGACGAGGAAACCATGAAGAAAGTCATGGAAGTCACCCGACCTTTTGCGGAGAGAATGAAAAGAGGCGAATAGCCATCATTCCTCCTCATCAGGAAGAGCCTTGCGCGAGCGTTTCGGGTTTACCCCCATCTCCTTGAGTTTCTCCACACGCCCCAGCACGTTACCCTTTCCGGTGCACAACTGTCCTTTGGCCTTTTCAAAAGACTTGTTTACTTTTTCTATCTGTTCCCCAATGTTTTCGAAGGTATCCGTAAAGCCAACAACCTTATCATATAGGTCGGCAGCCGTCTTCACGATTTTCTCCACATTCTTATTCTGCTTATCCGTCTGCCATAGATTGTAGACCAGTTGTAGAGCCATAAGCAGATTACTTGGAGATATGATGACGATTTTCTTCCTGTAAGCATAGAGGTTCAGTTGCGGATCCTGCTTCATGGCTACGATATAACTATATTCATTAGGGATGAACATTAGAACGAATCCGATAGTCTGGTCGACGATCGTCTCATAATGCTTGTCTGCCAGTTCGTCCACATGCTTGCGAACACTCTTCACGTGCTCTTTCAGATACTTCTCCTGTAAGATCTCGTCATCTTCAGCGATAGCATTAGAGTATGCAGTAAGAGAAACCTTAGAGTCGATGACGATACATCCCTTATCATTAGGAATCTTCACGATGATGTCAGGACGATAGTTGTTACCATTCTCATCCTTTACATTCTCCTGTACGAAGTATTCCTCATCTTTGTGCAGACCACTGTTTTCAAGGATTGTCTGTAGCACCATCTCTCCCCAGTCACCCTGTGTCTTACTTTCGCCCTTCAAGGCCTTTGTCAGATTGCTGGCGTCATTGCCAATCTTTTCCGTTTGCTCCTTGAGAGTTTTCACCGCAATATCCTGAGCCTGCTGGAACAGATCCATTGTCGACTTGAAAGTTTCCTTGATTTGTTCCTTGTTGAGTTCATTCTGTGTCTTGCTGTCATCTACAGATTTCTTGAAATCATTAAACTGCTCCTTGATAGGTTTCAGCAAATCACTGATCTGTGCCTTGTTGTTTTCCTGCAAGTCATTCTGTTTAGAAGCCAACTGGTCCATTGTCATCTTTAGGATACTCTGTTTCAGCGTTTCCAGTTTCTCAGCCCACTGTTTATTGTTTTCCGCTCTTAGAGTAGCTTCGTTTTCCTTTTCCTTTGCCAGATTCTCATTAGCAGCATTTATCATCTGTTGAGCATATTCCCGTTCCTTTTCCACCTGCTCCTTTTGGGCAGCGATTTGCTTAGCATGTTCCCTGTTTAGAGTTTCGATTTCAGAGGCATGCGAACTCTTCAGACTCTCGATGATTTGATCGTATGATTTCTTTTGATTTTCTTTTTCCGTATCAGATGATTGCTTTTGCATAGCGAACATCTCTTTTTTCTGCATATTTCCGATGAGGAGTCCTGCGATTAAGCCTGCCAGGACGGCAACGAATGCTATGATGATTTCTGTCATAATAGATATGAATTATAATAATGTGTTCTTTATTATCGAGCAAAGGTAGCAAAAATAAATGTAGTTTCCAAACTTTTAATTATCTTTGCATAGGAAAGAACATAACTAAATCTAATGAATTGATGATGAAGAAAACTTTTTTAACCTTGATGATTTTTGCAAGTATGACAGCTAGTGCACAAGAAGTGAAGAATGTGGATGGTAGAACGAATTTCAATCAAGAAGCATTGATAACACCGATGCCTGCCATTATGATTGCGACGTATGATCAGAATGAAAATCCCGATGTGATGATGGCGGCATGGGGAGGACAGTGTGGTCCTCGTCATATCTGTTTCAACCTCTCTGCCCATAAGACCACGGAGAATCTGCAAATAAAGAAAGCCTTCACAGTAAGTTTTGCTGACCAGAAACATATTGCCGAGTCAGATTATTTTGGTATGGTCTCTGCCAAAGATGTTCCTGATAAAGTGAAGAAAGCAGGTTTCACGGTGACCAAGAGTCCTAATGTCGATGCTCCTATTATCAATGAATATCCACTTACTCTCGAGTGCAAGGTCATCGAGATGACGAAGACTAGTCTCAATGAAACGAGAGTTGTTGGTGAGGTCATCAATATGAGTGCTGATGATAGCGTGCTTACGAATGGTCGCGTTGACCTTGATAAATTACAACCTGTTGTCTTCGATGCTTCTTCTATGTCTTATCGCGCCATAGGAGACAAAGTCGCCGGAGCATGGAATGAAGGGAATAAGATAGCTTCTCCAAGCAAAAAATAAGGCTCATTCGGAAAAAGGAGTGATGAAAGATAATTTGAGATTAAAAGAAGAAAACCACTGATCATTTTGTATATTTGGATAACCACAAACAAATATATAAAATGAACAGCAGTTTTCTATATCATGCATGAAGGCTTTATACCCTCGAATATATCAAAGAGGAATGGCACTTCTATCTTGAACTTGCGCTCCTCTAAATTCAAGTTAATAATGCAACAACTTTAGGATTGTATGATTTTCACCCTTAGAAAGGGTGCTCATAATTCGTGAATTAAGGATTACAGGCAGAATGTTTTTTGAGCGAAGTGTAATTTATTGACTAATAGATAGTTGTTGCGTTTCCTCTTGTAAGGTTATTAGTATATGCAGGTATATCGTTTTACGCAGTTAACTTCGTAAGCTGATGAAGTTAACTGCGTTTTTTTGCAGAGTTGATATTACTTTTATGAGCGCATCGATAGACTGATGCGGTGACGGCGATGGTCTACTTCAAGTACTTTCACTTTGACGTGCTGATGAAGTTTCACCACCTCAGTAGGATACTACCCCATACCCATCAACCATTTCCATGCAGGTATAACCTCAATGGTACCAAAAGAGTCGGTTATCGTTTCCTCCTCGTCAAAGGTTACTATGATGCGATGCTTGCAGGACAGTCTCTTGGGCAGTTTCTGAAGTGCTTCCACCTCACGTTTACGGGTTTCTTCATCACGAAGGGAATAACTAACTTGTATGGCCAGTTCTTCGTCAGGGATATAGAAATCCACTTCAACTTTGTTATTATAGAAGAATACACGCTCGTTGTCGGGATCATGACCGTATGAACGGAACAAATGCAGAGCAACGACATTCTCCAGCAACATTGCCTCCTTGTCTATTAGGAAAAGTCCAAGAATACCGGAATCGATAAAGTAGTATTTGCTATTACTCTCCCTTTCAGCAAGGCTGGTTGCGTAGTTTCGAAGGCGCAGCAACAGCCATGCTTCTTCACAATAATCTATATATTTGATGGTGGTTGCCAAACTGAGCTTGCCCCCAACACTAGACATGAGATTGTTGATGCGGTTGTATGAGATAGGTCGGCAAACGCTCTCTGCCATTTTCTTGACCAACACACGAATACCAGCCATATTGGTAATCTTGTTGCGGGCAATGATGTCTCCCATATATATTTTCTGGTAGACACTGCTTAAATAGTCGCGCTTGGCAGGAAGATGGGCTGCTGCGGGCAGTCCTCCATAGTTCAGATATTCATTAAAACAACGAACTACACGAGCACGCCCTTCTGTTGTTAATAGGTCAAGTTCGCCGGTTGGTACCTTGTGAGCAGAAAGGTATTCCTTGAAACTGTAGGGGTAAACTTCGGTGGTGAGAAACCGTCCGCCCAGAGTGGTGTTGATCTCACCAGAAAGCATCTTGGCATTCGAGCCTGTGAGGTATATGGTATATTGGGTGTCGGCCATTCTGCGGGCAAACTTGTGCCATCCATCGATGTTCTGTATCTCATCGAGAAAGAGCATGGGACGCTTTCCGTACATTTCCTGATGGCTCTCCAACAACAGGTTGAAGTTATCGGCAGTAAAGTCATCAAGACGCTCATCCTCAAAGTTCAGGTAGAGCATCTCGTCCCATTTATGACCTTCAGCGAGCAACTGCTGTAAGTGTTGGTAGAGCATATAGGACTTTCCTGCCCGACGCACACCAACGAGAACTCTACATGGAAATCCGTTGAGCTGAATGTTTCGAGGCTCAACAACATAACGCTCTACTTCCTGCTGGTTCTCACGAAGAATTTGTTTCAAAAGTTGCTTATCCATCTTCTTTTGTTGTTAAAACTGGCAACAAAGATATAAATTATTTAATGAATTAAAAAACTTTTGCTTGTTTTTATTCAATCCATTAAACAAAATTGTATGTTTCGTGTCCGCTTTATACTTTTTCCCATATGAAGCGGAATGAACCAATATGCCTAAATTCAAGTTAATAATGCAACAACTTTAGGATTGTATGATTTTCATCCTTAGAAAGGGTGCTCATAATTCGCGAATTAAGGATTAAAGACGGAATGATTTTTGAGCGAAGCGTAACTTGTTGACTAATAGATAGTTGCTGTATTTTCTCTTGTAAGGTTATTAGTATATGTAGGTATATCGTTTTACGCAGTTAACTTCGTAAGCCGATATACCTATTCGCGTAAGCCTACGCAGTTAACTTCGTAAGCTGATGAAGTTAACTGCGTTTTTTTGCAGAGTTGATATTACTTTTATGAGCGCATCGACAGACTGATGCGGTGACGGCGATGGTCTACTTCAAGTACTTTCACTTTGACGTGCTGATGAAGTTTCACCACCTCAGTAGGGTCCTTGATATTGCAATCAGCCAATTGACTGATATGGACTAATCCATCCTGATGAACACCAATGTCAACAAAAGCACCAAAGTTGGTGATATTGGTTACGATGCCAGGAAGTTCCATGCCCGGTATTAAATCGTCCGGGGTATGTACGTTCTTGTCAAATTCAAACACTTCGATTTTGTCACGAGGGTCTAGCCCCGGCTTCTCCAACTCTTTAAGAATATCCTGGAGTGTCGGTATACCGATGCTGTCGGTGACATAGCGTTTGATATCAATCTTCTTTCGTTCGTCAGCATTGGTAATCAAGTCTGCCACTTTACAGTTGCAATCTTTCGCCATCTGTTCCACTACCTTGTAACTCTCCGGATGCACGGCAGAGTTGTCGAGTGGATTCCTTGCTCCGGGAATACGGAGGAATCCCGCACATTGCTCGAATGCCGTCGCTCCCAGTCGGGGAACCTTCTTCAGTTGTGCACGGGATGTGAAAGGACCATTCTCCTTTCTGTAATCAACGATATTCTTAGCAAGGGCAGGACCGAGGCCACTGACATAGGTAAGCAGATGTTTGCTGGCAGTGTTCACGTTGACACCAACGGAGTTTACGCATAACTCAACTGTTGTGTCGAGAGATTTCTTCAGCGCATTTTGATTTACATCGTGCTGATATTGTCCCACACCAATGCTCTTAGGATCTATCTTCACTAATTCTGCGAGAGGGTCCATGAGTCGACGGGCAATACTTACTGCTCCACGGACGGTGACATCCTCATCAGGGAATTCCTCACGGGCAGTTTCCGAGGCCGAATATACAGACGCACCATCTTCAGAAACCACGAAGACCTGTACATCGTGGTCGAACTGAAGGGTATGTATGAAGTCTGACGACTCTCTCGAATAAGTACCATTTCCGATGGCAATGGCTTCTATCTTGTAGTCTTTTACAAGTTTGATGAGTTGTTTGCCGGCTTTCTCTGCTTCACGAGCGATATGCGCCACCTCGTGATGTAACAGGTTGCCCTGTGCATCAAGACAAACAATCTTGCATCCGGTACGGATTCCAGGGTCAACACCTAATACGCGTTTCTGACCGAGAGGAGCAGCAAGCAATAGCTGTGTGAGGTTTTCGGCAAATACGGAGATGGCTTCCTCGTCGGCTTTCTCCTTGCTGGCAGAAGCAAACTCTGTTTCCATAGAAGGTTTTATGAGTCGCTTAAAAGCATCTTCTATGGCCTCATTCACATATTCATTATATTTGTAGTTTCTCTTGATCCTGTCGGTACACACTTCATCATCGGCAGCGATAGAGACACGGAGTATTCCTTCGCTCTCTCCTCTGCGCATGGCAAGTAGACGGTGAGAAGTGCAACGCTTCAGTGGTTCGCTCCAATCAAAGTAGTCGCTGTATTTCTGTGCCTTCTCGTCATCTTTCATCTTTGTCACTACCTTCGAGGTAATATAGGCTTCTCTGCGATATATGGCACGCACATTCTGTCGCACCCGCTCATCTTCGCTTATCATCTCGGCAATGATATCTTCGGCACCATGAATAGCATCTTCTACGCTCTTCACGTCACCTTTTACGAATCGGTGTGCAGCATCCTCCACGTTGCGTATCTGTCCGAGCATAATCATTGTTGCGAGAGGTTCCAAACCATGTTCGCAAGCAATCTGTGCACGTGTTCTGCGCTTAGGTTTATAGGGCAGATAAATATCTTCCAGTACATTACCTTCCCAGCATGTATCGATACGTTTCTTCAGTTCATCAGTGAGCTTGCCCTGTTCTTCAATCTGTTTTAGGATCGTATCCTTGCGTTTGGCAAGTTCTTTGAGCTTATCACTCATCTCAGAGATCTTAGCAATCTCCACCTCATCCATGTTGCCAGTACGCTCCTTGCGATAACGGGCAATGAAAGGAATCGTAGCTCCCTCAGCAAGGAGAGAGAGAACAGCATCTACCGCGTGAACCGGTAATGACAGTTCTTCTGATATCTTGTGTGTAAATAGGTTCATATATTCTTTTTCATGGGTTGCCTACTTAGTCTTCCAAAGGGGCTTCTTTTAGTTTCTCAAGGGCTCTGCATAGTTGGTCGGGACAAGAGGTAGACTTGTTGCCACAACGTATGCCATTGATTTTTTCTATCACGTCGTCAATTTTCTGTCCTGTGACGAGTTTGCTTACTCCCTGAAGGTTTCCGTTGCATCCTCCAAGGAACATGACTTGCTGAATGACATCATTCTCGTCGGCTGTGACGTCGATCATCTGTGAGCATACGCCCTGAGGTTGATAGAATATGTGTTTCGTTTTCATATTATTGTGTTGATTATTTGATGAGTAAATCCCAGTCTTCTGCAAACTCTGTCATCTGATGATAGAGGACGTCTGCCCCCAGCGAACTAAGACTTTCGTCAGGTAATGGACCGCTGTTGATGGCTACGGTAAATATCTTGGCTGCTACTCCTGCACGAACTCCCAGTGGAGCATTCTCGACAACGATTCCCTCCCATGGTTTCAGGTTGCCTGCTTTCTGTAGACCGGCAAGATATGGGTCGGGATTGGGTTTCCCCCGTTTCACATCGTATGCTGTCGTGATATGACTCTCGTCGAGATATTTACCGAAGTCGTTGAGTAGTCTTGCAATGAGTGGACGCTGACCACTACCGGTGACGACATTTACGCTCATTCCTGCCTGATGGATCTTTTCCATGATGTCAAGAACGCCGTCGAAGATAGGAGCTTCCGGCATATTGTGGAAGATGCGGGTCTTCTCATCATACATCTTTTGGGCCTCTTCGAGTGAGATGTCTATTCCTTTCTGTTTCTTCACAAAATGACGGATCGTGTCGATACCCCTTGCTCCTTCGGTAGCATAAGCGTCGGCCTTGGTCATTGCGATGCCGAATTTCTTCATCGACTCTTCCCAGGCAACGGCATGGTTGGGCATAGAGTTATACAACACTCCATCCATATCAAAGAGAACGGCTTTGGGGCAAAACTCCCCAAAGCCGTTTTTACCTTTATATTTTAGAATTGCTTCTATCATTATTACTTCTCTTTAGCAAGACGCTCCTGGATAGCTTTGCTTTCAGCCTCATAACCAGGCTTGTTGAGAAGAGCGAACATATTCTTCTTGTAAGCCTCTACACCTGGCTGGTTGAATGGGTTAACTTCCTCAAGGAGACCGCTGATACCACAAGCTTTCTCGAAGAAGTAGATGAGCTGGCCGAGGTAATATTCGTTGAGTGATGGTACGCTGATGCGGATGTTAGGAACACCACCATCTACGTGAGCCAAACGAGTACCAAGTTCTGCCATCTTGTTGACATCGTCGACGCGCTTGCCGGCAAGGAAGTTCAATCCGTCAAGGTTCTCCTCATCGTGAGGGAAGTCAAGTTCGCGGTTTGGCTTCTCTACAGAGATAACGGTCTCGAAGATAGAACGCTCACCTTCCTGAATCCACTGACCCATAGAGTGAAGGTCGGTGGTGAAGTCGCAAGCTGCAGGGAAGATACCCTTCAAGTCCTTACCTTCGCTCTCACCATAGAGCTGCTTCCACCACTCAGCGAAGTAGTGAAGTTTTGGCTGGAAGTTGGCTACGATCTCAATCTTCTTGCCTGCCTGTGTGTACAAGCCCTGACGAACAGCAGCATACTGAGCAGCTGGGTTCTCAGCGAAAGCTACATCTTTGCCACACTGCTTCTCCATGTCGGCAGCACCCTTAACGAGAGCCTTAACATCGAAACCTGCGCAAGCGATAGGTAACAAACCTACCGGAGTAAGAACAGAGAAACGACCACCAACATTGTCTGGAATGATGAAACTCTTGTAACCTTCCTTGTCTGCACAAGTACGAGCAGCACCCTTCTTGGCGTCGGTTACGGCAACGATAACGTCCTTAGCCTCTGCCTTGCCACGCTGAGCCTCACACTGCTTCTTGAGTAAACGGAATGTGAGGGCAGTCTCTGTAGTGGTACCAGACTTAGAAATGTTGATAACACCAAACTTCTTGTTCTTGAGATACTCTGTGAGTTCTGCAAGGTAATCCTCACCGATGTTGTTTCCTGCGAACAGAATTGTAGGGTTCTTTGTGTCATCGTTTACGAGCCAAGCAAAAGCATTGCTTAGGGCTTCGATTACGGCACGAGCACCAAGATAACTACCACCAATACCTGCTACAACTACAACCTCGCATTTCTCACGAAGAGTGTTGGCACATGCCTGAATCTCATCGAGAAACTCAGGGGTGATAGAAGATGGCAAGTGAAGCCATCCCAAGAAATCGTTACCTGCGCAGGTGCCATTCTCTAGAGCTTCCTGAGCAGCATTTACTTTTGATTCATACGCTTCAACGGAGCCAGCATTAAGGAACTGGGCTGCCTTTGTGATGTCTAAGCTGATATTTTCCATTATACTATGTAATAATTTTATTAACGGAACGAGTCCGTCAGAAGTTTAATTTCTATTTGTGGATTGATGCGCTCGTAAAGAATGTTGTAGACGGCATCGAGAATCGGCATGTTGACGTGCATGTGGCTGTTGATTTCCTTCATACACTTTGTTCCGAAATAGCCTTCGGCAATCATCTCCATCTCGATCTGTGCACTCTTCACGGAGTAGCCTTTGCCTATCATCGTACCGAATGTACGATTGCGCGAGAAATTGCTGTATCCTGTCACCAATAGGTCGCCAAGGTATACGCTGTCGTAGATGCTTCGCTCTATCGGATGTACGGCATTGAGGAATCTGTTCATCTCCTGTACCGCATTCGACATGAGAACGGCTTGGAAGTTGTCGCCGTATTTGAGTCCGTTGCAGATACCTGCTGCGATGGCATACACATTCTTGAGTACAGAAGAATATTCGATTCCTATCACATCACTCGAGGTCTTGGTCTTGATGTAACCGGAGGTCAGTACGTTGGTAAAGGCTTTGGCCTTATCCAAGTCGCTGCATCCTACGGTGAGATAACTGAGTCGCTCCAATGCTACCTCCTCGGCATGAGAAGGGCCACCGATGCAGGCTAAGTTCTCATAAGGTACATCATATACCTGATGGAAATATTCCGAACATGCTAAGTTCTCATCAGGAACGATACCCTTGATGGCAGTAACGATAAACTTATCATGCAAGCCCCGTTTTAATTTCTTAAGATGGTTCTTGAGATAAGGTGATGGTGTTACGAATACCAATGTATCATATGCCTCAACGATGCGATTGATGTCGCTTGAGAAGAAGATCTCGTCGACATTGAATCTCGCAGAGGTAAGATAGGCAGGGTTATGGCCGAGTCGTTTGAAGTCTTCGATTCGGTCGTCGCGACGCATATACCAACCAATGTGATGGGTATGCCCCACAATAATCTTGGCAATGGCGGTAGCCCAACTACCGCCACCTATAATAGCTATCTTACCGATATTATAATCCATATTGCATTTTTTACTCCAGCACGAGGTTAAGCCTGTGCCTTGTCAATCCATGCCTGAATATCATCTACAGAAGGCTTTTCGTAACCAAGTTTGTATTTCTTGTTGATTTCTCCAATCTTCTGCTGTAAGCCCTGAGCCTTTTCATTCTTGATGTCGCTGATGAGGTTGAAACCTGCCTTACGCAATACGTAAACCCAGTTCTCCGGAACACCGATCTCTGCCCATTCCTTGATAGAACTCTGAGGCATCTTGGCTTCTGGCTTCATCTGTGGGAAGAGCATTACTTCCTGGATGTATTCCTTACCTGTCATCAACATGGTGAGTCGGTCGATACCGATACCGATACCTGAGGTAGGAGGCATACCATATTGTAGAGCACGAAGGAAGTCTTGGTCGATGATCATGGCCTCGTCGTCACCCTTGTCGGCAAGTTTCATCTGCTCGATGAAACGATCCTCCTGATCAATAGGGTCGTTCAACTCTGAGTAAGCATTTGCACATTCCTTACCATTGATCATCAGCTCGAAACGCTCGGTCAAACCTGGTTTAGAGCGATGCATCTTGGTAAGTGGTGACATCTCGACAGGATAGTCGGTGATGAAGGTTGGTTGGATGAAGGTGCCTTCACAGAATTCACCGAAGAGTTCATCGATAAGTTTACCCTTACCGAAGGTCTCGTCAACTTCCATGCCCTTAGAGAGACAGAATGCGCGAATCTCCTCTTCTGTCTTGCCATTGCAATCGAAACCGGTTTTCTCCTCAATAGCTTCCAAAATAGGGAGACGACGGAAAGGTGCCTTGTAGCTGATGACCTTGCCATCTTCGTATTCTACCTCTGGTTTGCCGTTGACAGCAACACAGATGGTTTCGAGCAACTTCTCTGTGAAACTCATCATCCAGTTATAGTCTTTGTAAGGAACATAGAGCTCCATACATGTAAACTCTGGGTTGTGGTTCTTGTCCATACCCTCATTACGGAAGTTCTTGCCGATCTCGTATACGCCATCGAAACCACCTACGATAAGTCGCTTCAGATAAAGCTCTGTAGCGATACGCATATACATGTCGATGTTGAGGGCGTTGAAATGAGTGATGAATGGACGTGCACTTGCACCACCGGCGATAGACTGAAGGATAGGGGTTTCAACCTCTGTGTAGCCTTGCTCGTCGAAGAATTTACGCATCGTGCGAAGTACTGTTGCACGCTTCAGGAAGGTATCCTTTACGCCATCGTTGACCACGAGGTCTACATAACGCTGACGGGCGCGCATCTCTGGGTCGTCGAACTTATCGTAAGCGACACCATCTTTATATTTTACGATAGGGAGCGGCTTCAAACTCTTGCTTAAGAGTGTGAGCTCTTGAGCATGAACGCTAATTTCGCCGGTCTGAGTCTCGAAGACGAAACCTTTCACACCGATGAAGTCACCAATATCGAGTAATTTCTTGAAAACTTTGTTGTATAAATCTTTATTCTCGTCTGGACAAATGTCATCACGAGTGATATAAACCTGAATTCTACCCTTAGAATCCTGAAGCTCTACAAAGCTGGCCTTACCCATCACACGACGGCTCATCATACGGCCTGCTATGACTACTTCACGCTTCTCATCTGCTTTGAACTGTTTTTTGATATCTACGCTGTATGCGTTGGTTGGATACTCAGCAGCAGGATATGGATCGATACCCATATTGCGCAGTTCTTGGAGACTCTGTCTGCGGACAATCTCCTGTTCACTTAACTCTAAAACGTTCATAATCTAATTTTCGAAAATTTTCTATTCTAGGTGCAAAGTTACGAAATTATTCTGAAAGCGCCACCTATTTTATCCTAAATTATATCTTGATAAGGATTTTCTTGTGGGAGAGTAGGAGGGCCAGAATGATGTGGATGCTTAGGAAAACCGTGGCATAGGCGATACTTGCCCAGTATCCGTTGGTAATCCACAGGTGTAGGTTTCCGAATATCTGGTCTTTGAAACCTGTACTCCCGAAGAGTATGGCAAGGAGTTCGCTGACGAGATATAGGAACAAGGGGTTGGTGCCGAAGGCGATACTCAGGGCTTGAAGTGGATATGAGTTGGTGTTACTCTTCTTTGCTCTGTCGATGATGTATACTAGGATTCCCCATAGAAGTGTTCCTATCCCGCAAGTTATCAAGGCGTAGGTCGGACTCCAAATGCGCTTGTTGATAGGTAATAGTGGTGTAAATAAACTTCCTATTACGATCAGAGCAACTCCTGATAGGACGAGAATCATGGTTCGTTGGTTCTTGTATTTGTCGATGGTGGCGGATATGAAGAACCCAAGAAGTGTGTTGGCGATGGACGGAAGGGTGGAAAGTATACCTTCCGGGTCAACGGGACTTTTATGGTATAAATGGTCGTAGCCGAGGGTGGAGAGGTCGACTCGCGCAAGTATGTTCGTAGCCGAATCGTAGTTATAACCGCCATAACATAGTATCAAACCGGAATAGACAACGAGTATACCGATCATGCAACCGATGATGCCGTTGATAGAACCGAAATAGGTCTTACTGGTAAGGATGATCACGGTGGTCATGCCATAGCAGATGCTTATACGTTGCATGACGCCCATGATACGCAGATGTGCCAAGTCGAAGGGCCTTCCGTCGCATGCGATATCAAACCAGTTGATGAACATTCCTATCAGAAAAAGTAGGACTGTTCGTTTTGCAACCTTCTTGAAAACATTCTTCGACCATATAAATTCCGACTTCCTCAGACTGAGATAACATGAAGCTCCCATGATGAAAAGGAAGAACGGAAAGACGAGGTCGGTGAGCGTGAGTCCATTCCATTTGGAATGCTTGAGTTGTGAAAATATTTCATTGCCAGCCCCATTGTTGACGAATATCATCAACATGACTGTTAATCCTCTGAAAACATCGAGGCTGACCAGACGTTTGTTTTGTATCATTTTAAGAAATCAATTACTTCTTTGGCAATATCAATAGCGTTGCCTTCTGTTTTACTGTTATAAGTGTTGTACTGTCGAGTCCATGGTTCCTCGATGGCATACCAGTCAATCTGAGGACCGTGAGGCAAAGCCATGTCGAAGAGTTCTTGACTGGTCTTGTTGGCATTAGGTCCACCGCCGAGCGCATTCTCGTCAGCCTTCTGATTCCGGGTCATCTGTGCGAGCAAAGCGTCGAAGAAGATACTCCATCTCTTGTAATAGAAGTCTCTGAGCAATCCTTGCCATTCCTTATGCGCATAGTCGCGAAGTCCGCCCTTGTCGGCACAGGTACGATTACCCCATGTCGTAATCTGTGTACGCGCATTCCATTCGTAGAGATTCTTTTCGACCTTTGTCGTGCCCAATCTTCTAGCAGCCTCAGTCCAATGCCCCAGTCGGAATTCGCTGCGAGTTCCGAGGAGTTTATCCTGCAGAAGTAGCATGTCGAGGAATCGTTTGCTGTCTCGCTTGAAATCAGTTATAGAGAAACCGTTGTAGTCGGCTATCGTGTGGAGATATTGTAATCGGGCCTGGTCGTCCATAGCCTGACGTACGATGTCGACGAGATCATATTCATAATTGTTGTTGAGTCGGTATTCGTCGGCAACGCTGGCAAAGAGGATGGCAGCCTTTAGAGTAGAGGCCGGGTCGTAATAGTTACGCATTTTGCTCCAACTCTTTACTTGGAAATTGTTGAGCGAAGGACGACCGTCGAAGATACTCTCGTGAGGACCTTGTTGGTTGTTTCCCATCGGACAGTTGTAGATGGTGGACGAAAGTATCGCCCAAGCCTCTTGAAGGGCAGAATCATCTCGTCCGTATCTCGCTTTCACGTAGCGTTTTACCCATTCCTTCCGGATAGAAGAAATGCTGTCGTCATTAAGAAAATATTTCTCATCCCAAGGAAGTTCACTCATCAGTTCAAACATGATCGGATTGTTCTCGGAACCTTCCATGGTGAAACCGATACCTTTTAGTTGCTTCCTTTGGTTCTTGAAAGTCTCGCTATTAGCCAGTCTCCAGTTGTGGAGCAGTTGGTCGATACGACCGTGCAACCCCACGTTGGCACCAAAATTCTCGAGCATACAGAAGAGCCATTCATGTTTGCCATACCCCTGTTCACGTTTCCATATCGATGGTGCCCCGAACATAGGACGACACTCGGAGAATAAGTCGAGAACCAAGAG
>Ga0256407_10000753_pt1 | contig 72937 bp, 45 predicted proteins | sample RumenRJG_04DNA_FD_193489 | JGI IMG/M metagenome (GOLD analysis project Ga0256407, IMG submission 193489) | Bovine rumen microbial communities from Lethbridge, Alberta, Canada - RJG_04 | ecosystem: Host-associated > Mammals > Digestive system > Stomach > Rumen | place: Canada: Alberta... | reverse complement strand
AAAATTGCTATATTCACGCGCGTTGATTTTTATCAAACAGTTCACTTAATTAAACATGGACGCATTCCGATATGAATGATACACTAAAGAAAGCTATGCTTTTTGCCGCGGTGACAACGGTTTCCGGTGCCTTCGCGTCTGAGATCGTAGCTCAACCTGCTGCTTCCAAGGCTGCAAAGGTTGGCCGTTTTGACGAGCAGATTGCTCTGATGCCGGACTCCATTGCTGCCCCGATCAAGGAACAGCTCAAGTGGATGGATGAATCTACTGTTTTCCAGATTGTGGAAACTCACGGTGGTGGCTATTCCATTCTTTATAAGACATACGAACAGTCCGTTCGCGCCCGCGATATTCGCGATTCCGTCGAAAATGCGAACGGTACGGCCGTGCTCCCGATTGCTAAGGCTAAGCTCGGCAGCGAATACTGCCAGGGCAAGATGGAAGGTGGCAAGTGCCATGGTGAAGTCCAGAAGTTCACCCTTGGCAAGCTCGTCGAATTCCAGGCAACAGGCCTCATCGTCGTGATGTCTGTGATCATTGGCCTCCTCGTCCTCTGCACGATCATGAGCGCTATCATGAAGAAGCTCGGCTTGGACAAGGTCAAGGCTCCGGCTCCTGCTAAGAAGGCTGCTCCGGCTGCTGCCGCTCCGGCTCCTGCGGTTCGTGCTCCGGCTCACTGCGACTGGGATCCGAATGCAAAGAGCATCCATCCGGGATTCACCAACAAGCAGCTCCAGGCGTTCCTCGGCATTGCCGCCGTTGCCGCCCTCGAAGAACATCCGGGACTTACAAACGAACAGTTCCTCGTGATTGCTACTGCTGCTGCAACGCAGGCTCTTGGTCAGCCCTGCCGCGTGACCGCTTACAGAAACATTAACTCCCCTGCTTGGACGATCGTCAAGTAAGGTTCAACTTTTAAAACTTAACAGGCTTTTAAGCCAGGAAAAATAAAAATGAAGAAAACAGTCCGTATCAGTTTCGAAGGCAAGACCTACGACGTCGAAGTAGAAGTTCTTGATTCCGCAGTTGCTGCAGCTCCTGCTGCTCCGGTTGCCGCTCCGGCACCGGCTCCTGCTGCTCCGGCAGCCGCTCCGGCCGTCGCTGGTGGCACCGAAGTCAAGAGCCCGCTCGCTGGTTCTGTGTTCAAGCTCAAGGTTAACGTTGGTGACACTGTTGCTGCCAACCAGGAAGTGGCTGTTATCGAAGCCCTCAAGATGGAAAACCCGGTCGTCGCTCCGTGCGCAGGCAAGGTGACCTCTATCTCCGTCAAGGAAACCGACACTGTTACTGATGGCCAGGTCTTGATGACCATTGCCTAATGAGGTAAAAGTCAATGAGTGGAATTATTAACTCAGTCGCGGACTTCGCCTCGAGCACAGGATTCGCGCAGATTACCGTTCCGATGGTAATCATGTGGATCGTGAGCTTCGTGTTGATGTTCCTTGCGATTGTCAAAAAATACGAACCGCTTTTGCTCTTGCCGATTGCTATCGGTGCACTTGCGGTGAACATCCCGTCCGTCGCGTTCTACGACGGTGGCTGGAGCATCGAAGGTATGTTCAGCCCGACTGGCGGTCTCTACTACTACATCAGCCAGGGTATCCATTTGGAACTCTTCCCGCCCATCATCTTCTTGGGCGTGGGTGCCATGACGGACTTTGGACCGCTTATCGCTAATCCGCGTACGCTCATCCTCGGTGGTGGCGCACAGTTTGGCGTGTTCATGACCATGTTTGCAGCTGTCGCTCTCGGTGGCCTTCGGCTCAGTGAAGCAGCTTCCATCGGTATCATCGGTGGTGCTGACGGTCCGACGTCCATCTTCACTGCGAACAAGCTTGCTAAGCACCTCATCGGCCCCATCGCCGTTGCTGCTTACACCTACATGGCTCTCGTGCCGCTCATCCAGCCGCCTATCATGCGCGCTATGACGAACGACGCTGAACGCAAGATTCGCATGAAGGCTCTCCGCCAGGTTTCCAAGGCCGAACGCATCGTGTTTGCCGTGATGGTGATGATCGTTTGCGTGCTCGTCGTGCCGGATGCTTCTGCCCTTATCATCATGCTTATGATGGGCAACATCTTCAAGGAAGCTGGTGTCGTCGAACGCCTCGTGAAGACTTCTTCGAACGAACTCATGAACATTGTGACGATCTTCCTCGGCACGTCCGTGGGTCTCACGATGTCTGCTGACATCTTCCTCAAGCCGCAGACTCTCATGATCATCGCTATGGGTGTGGTTGCCTTTGGCTTCTCCACTTTTGGCGGTTTGCTCCTCGCAAAGATCATGAACAAGTGCTCTCCGAAGAACCCGGTGAACCCGCTTATCGGTTCCGCAGGCGTTTCCGCTGTGCCGATGGCTGCCCGTGTTTCTCAGGTTGAAGGTGCCAAGTATGACCCGCAGAACTTCCTCCTCATGCACGCTATGGGCCCGAACGTGTCCGGCGTGATTGGTACGGCAGTTTGCGCTGGTTATATGATCAGCCGTCTTTCGTAAGTCGTTTGCTTACAGTGTCATCCCGGACTCCGTTCCGGGATCGCCTTTAATTCCCTCGGCTTTTGCCGGGGGATTTTTTTTGTTCTATAGAATTCAATTTTTGTTTTATGTTTTTGAATTTTCTTTAATAGCTTTTGAAAAGTGTTGAAATTTGCTTAAAATCGACATTTTTGTTTTTGAAAAAATGTTAAATGCTATTGCATGCTTAATCCAGTGTTTCTATTTTTAATATCATGAAAACGGTTACAGAATACAAAAACTATCGCGAGTATATTCTCGACTACTACAAGGAACGCAAGCGTTGTTCTGCGTTTACGTGGCGAGAATTTGCGAAGGTGGCTGGATTTGCGTCGGGTTCGTACCTGAAACTTGTATGTGATGGCAAGACGCGTCTTCGCGAAGAAGGAGCGAAAAAGACTGCACTTGCAATGGGCTTGCTTGGCTATGAATTGGATTACTTCGTTTTGCTGGTACGTTATGAGGGAGCAAAGACGGAACAGGAAAAGAAGAAGTGCTTTGAGGAAATGCAGGCGCTTGGTGAAGCGAATCGCGTGAAAATTCTCGGCAGCGAGATGTACACTTACTACGAGACTTGGAAACATTCTGTGGTCCGCGAATTGGCTGTGGCTATGCCGGGCGCAAAGCCGAACGAAATTGCCAAAGTGTGCAAGCCTGCGATTTCTGCTGCGGATGTCAGTGATAGCTTGCGCTTTTTGCTCAAGGCTGGGCTTTTGACTCGCGATATCAAAGGGAATTATCACCAGACGAGTACTTCGCTTTCGACGGGAAATTTGAATGTGGTGGCCGTGGCGGTGCATTCGCTGTTGCGCCAGATGGGCGAGTTTGCGCTTGACGCTTTGGATAAATTGCCTATTTCGGAACGCCACTTTAGCGGCATCACGATGGGCGTGACGGCAGAAAGCTATGCAAAAATTGTGGATGAAATTGCTGCGTTCCGCAAGCGCATAGTGTCGATTGTTTCTGCCGACAAAAAGATTGAAAAAGTTTGCCGCTTGAATATGCAACTTTTCCCGCTGACGGAAAAGATTGAATATGGCGATATGAATGTGTTATCAAAAAATAGAGGGGAGTGACTAGAATTATGCTCACTAAAACAATGACAAAATGGAATCTTTTGGCGGCTCTTGTATTTGGGACGTCTTTTTGGGCTTGTTCTGGTGATAAGACGGCCGGTACGGACGAACAGAGCGAAGGCCTTTACGCCATCAAGAACTTGGATATTGCAGGCGTTTCCCAAAAGGGCCCGTTCGTGAAGGGCTCCGCGGTGACGGTGCAGGGAATCGACTGCAAGACAATGGAATTCACGGATGAAGTTTTTGAGGGTGAAGTCAAAAATAACATGGGTGAATTTGTTGTTGAAAAGGTGAACTTGTCTACGACTTGTGCTGTTGTTGATGTGACAGGCGAATACCGTAGCGAAATGACGGGGAAAAAAGTCTCGGATAAAATGACGCTCCGTGCGTTAACGAATCTTAAGGATCGTACGCATGTGAATGTCAACTTGCTTACGAACTTGGAATACGAGCGCGTGATGTACTATGTGACTGAAAAGGGCAAGACTTTCGACGAGGCTAAGGAATTGGCTGAAAGGGAAGTGCTTGCCGCATTCGGGATGGCTGGTGAATCGGCCGAATTTGAAGAATTGGATATTTTTGGAACAAGCGATGCGGATGCGACGCTCCTTGCTATAAGCGTGTTGATGCAAGGCGATGCCGATGTGAAAACGCTTGCGAAACGTCTGGATAAATTCAATGATTCCTTTGCAGAAAGCGGCAAGTGGAACGATGATGATACGAAAAAAGCGATTACCGACTGGATTGCGAATGCCGTGGCTAAAGCCGTGATGGATTCCATTCGTAAGAATATGGAAAATTGGGGATTCGCAAATGAAGTTCCCGATTTTGAAACGGCGGTCGATGCGTTTGCTACTAATGTTTCAAAGGAAAAAAATAGCGACAGCGTCAAGACAGATGGGTGGAGCTGGGATGTGCCGCAGTCCGCTCGCCTGAATCCGAACATCAAATACGACTCGATGGTTGACCCGCGCGACAAGCAAGTGTACAAGGTCGTGAAAATTGATGTGCCCGATACAAATTATTCGCAGGTGTGGATGGCAGAAAACTTGAACTATGCCGATAGCGTCAAGACTCCAAGCTTGAAGGGCCGCAACTGGTGCTACAATGATGATGAAAAGAATTGCAATGTGAGTGGCCGTTATTATAGCTGGGCTGCAGCGATTGACTCGGTTGCTTTGGCGAATGATTCCAAGGAGCCGTTGGATTGCGGTTATGGCAAAAAGTGCGGACTTGATCGCGCTGTGCAGGGGATTTGCCCTGAAGGCTGGCATTTGCCGACACTCCGTGAATGGAGCTTGCTGTGTGAGGCTATAGGGGATTACCGTACATGTGGAGAACCGCTCAAGGCTTTGACTGGGTGGAACTATGCCGGAACGCCTAATAATAACGGTACGGATCTTTACGGCTTCGCCGCTCTCCCGACCGGAAGAAGAATTTCTGCAACGAGTTGGGAAAAGGTGGGCTCGGATGTCTATTACTGGAGTTCCACCGAACAGGATGATGATAGAGGTCGATATTTTAATATAAACAACATTTATACTCAAACTTATACCTATCAGAATTCCAAATATTATGGACAAAGTGTCCGTTGCGTCAAAGGTGATCCTTCGGCTGCTCCGGTAAGACCTTCTTCAAGTTCTAGCGTCACGCCGAAGTCGAGTAGCAGTTCTGTAGATACCGATGGATGGAGCTGGGATGTGCCTAAGGAAGCACGCCTGAATCCGAAAATCAAATATGACTCGATGGTCGACCCGCGTGACAAGCAAGTGTATAAGGTTGTGAAAATTGACGTGCCAGACACGAATTATTCGCAGGTGTGGATGGCAGAAAACTTGAACTATGCCGATAGCGTCAAGACACCGAGCTTGAAGGGCCGCAACTGGTGCTACAACAATGATGAAAAGAATTGCAATGTGGGTGGCCGCTATTACACCTGGGCAGCAGCAATCGATTCTGTCGCTTTGGCGAACGATCCGAAGGAACCGTTGGATTGCGGTTATGGCAAGACGTGCGGACTCAATCATAGTGTTCAGGGAATTTGCCCGGATGGTTGGCATTTGCCGACACTCCGTGAATGGAGTTTGTTGTGTGAGGCTATAGGGGATTACAGTACGTGTGGAAAGCCTCTCAAGGCTTTGAGCGGGTGGGACTATGCCGGAACGCCTAACAATAACGGTACTGATAAATATGGCTTTGCATCACTTCCGACCGGAAGAAGGCTTTCTGCAACTAGTTGGGAAAAGGTGGGTTCGGATGTTTATTACTGGAGCGCCACCGAATACAGTGCCGATGATGGTCGATATTTCAATATAAACAACATTTATACTCAAACTTATACGTATCAAAATTACAAGTATTATGGACAAAGTGTCCGTTGCGTGAAAAACGCTGAATAAAGTAATTTTATGTAAGGGGAGTCCCTGCGACGAAAAACGTCGCGGGGAATTTTTGTCATTCCCGCGTTTTTTTTATTTGTCATTCCCGCGAAGGCGGGAATCTCCATGTTCCAGGAATATGTATGTCATGTTCTAAAATGCTAAAAATTCTAAAATTTATGCAAAAATTGTAAAATCTGTGCAAAAACGCCATTTTTATGTTCTAGATTTAATGCAATTGAGTATATTTGTACTTATGAAGGATATCGTTGAATATACGGATTACCGCAAGTACATTCAAGATTACTACGACGAACGTAAACGCACTTCGGCGTTTTCTTGGCATATGTTTGCACAAAAGGCGGGTTTCTCGTCGGATGTTTATTTGAAGTATGTTTGCGAAGGAAAGAAAAACCTGAGTGTTGGGTCGGCAGGCTCGGTTGCGAATGCCATGGGTCTTGTCGGTTTCGAGTACGATTATTTTGTTTTGATGGTGTCGTATGCACATGCAAAAAACGATGCGGCGAAGCGTGCCGCGTTCGAAGAACGTTGTGCATTGGCGCAAGCTCACAAAGTTCGCGTGCTCGGGAGCGAAGAATTCGATTACTATAAATCGTGGAAAAATTCCGTGATTCGCGAATTGGCTCCGCACATGCCTGGTGCAAAACCGCTCGAAATAGCGCGTGCTTGCAAACAGAAGATTTCGGCGGCGGAAGTTTCCGAGACGCTGGATTTTTTGGTGAAGGCAAAACTCTTGAAGAAGGACAAGAGTGGAAACTTTGTGCAAACAGACAAGGCTATCATGATGGGGAATGTCGATGCGGTGCCGGTGGCTGCGCGCGATTTGCAAAGGCAAATGGGGGAATTTGCTATCCAGTCACTGGACCTGCCGCTTTCCGAGCGCATGATGTCGGGGTTAACGCTTGGGCTTACAGAGCGTGCTTACGAACGCATTCGAAAAGAGCTGGATGATTGCTGCCGTCGCGTCATAGCGATTGCTACCGAAGAAAACGAAACGGACCGAGTCTATCGTTTGAACTTTCAGCTGTTCCCGATGAGTGAACATTTAAAAAATAAAAGTGAAACAGTTTTGAATAAGGAAGAGAGAAGATGAAAAACGTGTGCAGTTTTTTCAAGAGCGGCTTTGTTTCCGCATTTGCAATGATGTCGTTTTTGGCGGGCTGTTCCGGCGATAATGTCGCGGGTGGCTCTTCGGGTGATGCGGGTGTTGTCGCGGTCAAGGACTGGGAAGTGGCGGGTGTTTCGCAGAAGGGTCCGTTTGTCACGGGCTCTGCGGTGACCGTGCAGGAACTGGATGGCATTACGCTCAAGCAGACGGGCAAGAGCTTCAAGGGCTCTATCAAGAGCGATAAGGGTGATTTTGCCATCAAGGATATCAATCTTGAATCGCAGTATGCCATTCTTGAAGCATCGGGTTATTACCGCGATGAAATCACCGGCAAGAAATCTTCGGGTACGGTGACGCTCCGTGCGCTCACGGATTTGAGCAATCGCAAGACGGTAAATATCAACTTGCTTACGCATCTGGAGTATGAACGTGTGTCGTATCTCGTGACAGAAAAGAAAATGCCGATTGCCGAAGCGAAATCTCAGGCGGAAAGCGAAATCCTGGCGGCGTTCAACATTGCGGGCGATTTTGCAGAATCCGAAGACTTGAACATTCTTGAGTCGGGCGATGGAAATGCGGCGCTCCTTGCTTTGAGCGTGTTGATGCAGGCAGATGCCGATGTGGCGGGACTTACTGAACGCATGGGTGAGTTCAGTATCGCGATTGCTGAAGGCGGTACTTGGGATGATGTAGATACGAAGGCTGCAATTGCCGACTGGGTCTGCGATGCGGATCTCAAGGGGACGCTTGCGAATGTGCGCAAGAATATCGAAGGCTGGAAGTACACGGATTCCGTGCCTGCATTCGAAAAGTACGTGACGAACTTCTGGTGGGAAAATTACGGTCTTGGCTCTTGCACGGCAAAACGCGAAGGCGATGTCAAGCGTAACGTGAATAAGTTGAGTAAACTCTATAATGAATATTTTGTGTGCGAAAATGGTCGCTGGCGTATTCCGAATGATGACGTGAAATCCTCAAGTTCAAACACTTCAGCGGGCTCTGCGACTTCATCGTCTGAAGCTACGTCTTCGTCGTCTGATGCGAAGTCATCGAGCTCAGTAAAGTTGTTGTCGAGTTCATCGAAAAAAACGGAGTCCAGTTCTTCGAGCGTAGTGTCGTCAAGTTCTTCTGAAGTTTCTTCGAGTTCTTATTTCGACCCGTTTGCAAAACAATCTTTTTCGAGTGCAGCGCAAAAGAAGGATTCCTTGCCGGATTTGCCTGATGAACTTTCTTTTGTCGAAAAATACCTTGAAAAGAAAACAGAATACATTGAGTATGCAGAGGGCAAGCAGATTGTTTGGCGTGGAGTGTCTCCGTGGTACCATTTGGGGGCGAGTGGTGCTACTGTTGCTCCTTGGGATTCCGCAGGTTCGGCGTTAGTGCAGGAAGCTGTTGAAGGCGGGTATGAATATGTTGGATCCTATTCTAACGATTCGTTGGACAATGATTATGTGAATGAATCTCATATCTATTCGAAGACTTCGGGCGATAAGGTCTATACGTTAGTGATTACAAAGAGCGCGTTAAGGGCGGTAACTTTTGGGTTGCACACTTCAGCGCAGTTCTATGTAAAGTTGATTGTCCGCGATGCTGGAATTGATGAAATTCCGACAGAAAAGGAGAAGGATTATAATTCGCCTAAATACAGGGATTTGCCTGAAGATCTGAAGTTCATTGACGAATATATCGTTAATCCTAGGCGTGTAACCAGAAGTTATTCTAACGATTCTATGTGGACTTGCTGGCTTTACTCCAATGTTATCGACGGATATGGAACGGATTCCTTGACGCAAGCCGTAGCGAAGGTCAGCGAATATAACGCAATATTGGAATCACATGGCTTTACGTTGAAGAGCCAGGATGACTATACGTTGGCCGAACTTGAAACTATGGGATATGCAGGCTTTATCTATACGGCTTCTCAGTCTGGTCATAGAAATGATGTGGTGACCTTGTACCGTTATGAAAAGGATGTGGAAGGATTCATTTACAAGGCCGAAGTCTATGCAAGTATGAATGTTGGTGGAGGGGATATGGTGTGGCCGGAGACTCGTTCCAATATAAAGATTACTATTTACGACAAATAGCATAAGCTCGAAAGGAAAAGAAGAGAGAACAGCCTCCGCCTAGAATGGCGGAGGCATTTCTTCTTTTTATAGTGTTTCCATCCAGCGTGACATGAATACGTTATAGACGCTGTAGGATTTGCCGCTTAAATCGCTTTGTTCTAGCAATAGTTCTTTTTCGACAAGGGTTGAAAGAATCTTTTTAGCGGTGGCACTGCTTCCTATGCCATATTTCATCAAGAAGGCGCTTGCTGTTGGTTGCTTTACGGAGCCTTCCTTGGCGACGGCGATAAGGTATTTCCACTGTTTGTCGGTAATCAGGTTGCGGCGTTCAATGAAGTTTGGGACTTCAAATCGTAAAATGCTGGATATAGTTTTTTTGACATCTTCTAGTGATATATTTTTTGAAGATTCTGCAAATACTCTATTGCATACAAACTGAGTGTAATAGGTATGCCGCTTTGTCCAATCTAATATAAAATCAACTGCATCTTCGTCAATGTTTTTTTCTGCTCTTTGAAATAGATGTGTAATAAACTCCTTATACTTCTCAGAATCGATACGGTCGATGTGAATTGTTCTGGAGCTTTCGTAAAAGGGCTTCTTTGCGTTGGTAAACATGTCTGCCATCAAATGCTTTTTGCTACCGCAGAAAATGAATTTTACATGATGCATTTGCTGAATGTATGTTCGTAGTAAGGCTTCGGTATTTTTTTCTTTGAATTCTCTGATTTGTTGAAATTCGTCGATGGCGAGGATAATTTGTTTTTCTTGTTTTTCGAGAAAGTCTAAAATTGATTTTAAAGTCAGCTTTTTTTGTTCATCTAGTTGGAAGGTGAATGTAACTTGAGGGCTGCCTGACATGGAGTCATAACTAAGAAGCGGTCGAACGTTCTTGAGCGCAATGAAGAATTTTTTTATCAGTGACTCGTTTGCTATGGAGCTGACGATGGCTTCAGACAAGATTTTGATAAAATCGTCTAGACTTTGCGCCGAAAAAATGTCGGCGTAAATGCAAGTGTAATGTTTTTCCTTGAGGTCCTCGAATGTTCTGAAAATGAGACCCGTCTTGCCGTAGCGTCTTGGAGAAATTAATGTGACGTTTGAACCATTGGTTAAAAAGGAGATAATGTCCTTGAGTTCTTGTTCTCGATCGCAGAAATTCTCTTTTGTTGTGTAAGGCTCTAGAGAGAACGGGTTTTCCATAATATCCTCAATTAACTTTTAGTAAGTTACTTTTAGTAATATACCAAAAGTTAATTGGAAAATCAATAGGTTGAATATTGTATTCCTGGAATACGGACTTTGTGTTCTGAATTGCTAAAAATTGTGTAATTTCCGCAAATATGGTAAAATTTGGCTAAAAACGCCATTTTTGTATTCCGAAAACTGCGGAAATGTCTATATTTGTACACATGAAGGAGATTGTAGAATACACAGACTACCGCAAGTTCATCCAGGATTACTACGATGAACGCAAGCGCAGCTCGGCCTTTACGTGGCGCGAGTTTGCCCGTGATGCGGGATTTTCGTCGGCTGTGTATTTGAAGTACGTTTGCGAGGGCAAAAAGAATCTGAGTGTAGGGTCGGCGGGGTCTGTTGCTGCGGCGATGGGGCTTGCCGGGTTCGAACAGACGTACTTTGTTCTGATGGTTTCGTATGCGCATGCGAAAGATGACAAGGCGAGACGTGCCGCGTTCGAAGAACGCTGTGCGCTCGCGCATGCCCACAAGGTACGTGTGCTCGGGAACGAGGAATTCGATTATTTCAAGTCGTGGAAAAATCCGGTGCTGCGCGAAATTGCTCCGCATATGCCTGGTGCCAAGCCTCTTGAAATGGCTCGCAAGTGCAAGCCGCAGATTTCTGCGGCGGAGGTTTCCGAGACGCTTGACTTTTTGGTGCGCGCGAAGCTCTTGAAGAAGGACAAGAGCGGAAACTACGAACAGACGGACAAGTCGTTATCGATGGGATCGGTCGATGCAGTGCCTGTGGCGGCCCGCGATATGCAACGTGAAATGGGGGAATTTGCGGTGAAGGCTTTGGACTTGCCGCTTTCGGAACGTGACATGTCGGGGCTTACCATGGGGCTCACGCGCCGTGCTTACGAAAAAATCAGGAAGGAAATCGCGGATTTTCGCCGCCGCATTGTGGCGATTGCGAGTGAGGATGACGAGACGGAACAGGTGTACCGCCTGAATTTGCAGTTGTTCCCGCTGAGCGAACGAATTGATAATCGCTCTGACCGCAACGAAAATGCGGAAGTGGTTTCGGAATCAAATAAAAATGTTAGGAATGAGGAGAAGGTTTAATATGAATAGGTGGTTGGTTAAGAAATGGTTCCAAATTGCAGAAGCCCTGATTGTCGGGGCTATGCTTTGGGCATGTTCTGATGACAAGGGCGTCGCTGGCGGCACTACGGAAGATGCTGGAATCATCGCCGAGTTGAACGTGGCAGGCGTTGCCCAGAAAGGGCCGTTTGTCAAGGGTTCTGTAGTGAGTGTGCAAGGTATTAATTGCAGAACATTCGAGCTTACGGGCGAATCTTATGAAACCACTGTCAAGAGTAATGGTGGCGACTATGAAATCGATAATATTAACTTGTCCTCGGTATGTGCCGTGTTCGAGGTCTCTGGTTATTATTTGAGTGAGCTTACTGGCACGGAATCTTCCGAAAAGCTGACTCTCCGTGCGGTGACGAATCTCAAGAATCGAGATCGCGTGAATATCAACGTGCTCACTCATTTGGAATACGAACGCGTGAAGTACTTGGTTATCGTGAACAAGATGTCTTTGGCTGACGCGAAAAAACAGGCTGAAAAAGAAATATTTGCTGTGTTCAATTTCAAGGGCGATTTTGCCGAAGCCGAAGACTTGAACATCTTTGAAGCGGGTGATGGCAATGCGGCTTTGTTGGCTATAAGTGTGATGATGCAGGCGGAATTTGATAACAAGACTCTTGAAGAACGCTTTGAAAGATTCAACGAATTTTTTGCAAAGAGTGGCGTATGGTACGATTCCTATGCAAAACTTGAAATCGCGAAATGGGCTCAAGATGCCGCTGTCGATGGTAAACTTGATTCGATTCGAAAGAATATTGAAAGCTGGGGCATTGCAAGTGAAATTCCTTCATTTGAATCATTTGTAAAGAACTTCGGTGAAACGGCGCTTGTTAAGTATCCTTCAGTAAATTATAGTGGTTTCTATATTGACTGGAGTATTCCTAAGGAGGCGTACTTAAATCCTGAAATAAAGTATGACTCCATTGTGGATAGCCGTGACGGACAAGTTTACAAGACGGTGACGATTGGCTCTCAGGTATGGATGGCTCAAAATCTGAACTATGCCGATAGTGTGAAAACTCCGAGTCTTTTGAAACGTAGCTGGTGCTTTGCATACAAATCCGAAAACTGTGATGTCGCAGGACGTTTGTACACATGGGCTGCTATTATTGATTCGGTGAAGCTTGCAACAGATTCCGAAAAGCCTCAGAAATGTGGCTTTGGTGAGCATTGCGTGTTTACGGAAAAGATGCGTGGCATTTGTCCTGAAGGTTGGCATTTGCCGGATACGACCGAGTGGAAAACCCTGATTTCTTTTGCCGGTGGTGATGATATTGCCGGAGAAAGACTGGAATCGCATATTGGAATGTATGAAGACTCTGGTACTGATGATTTTGGCTTTTCAGCCTTCCCTGCTGGCGAAAAGTATCGAGATCAATCTTTCTTTGAAGATAGCCGAGATGTTCATTTTTGGACGGCTTCTGAAGAATCGAAAGATGATCGTACTTCTTGTTCCGCAGACTTCTTTTATGCTTCTGTTTGGTTTTCATGTGGCTTTAAGGACAATGGCCATTCTGTTCGTTGCGTTAGGGATGAACCGGCTGCTGTGTCGTTATCAAGTTCTTCTAGCAATGCTGATTTGAGTAGTAGCAGCGGTGAAGCGTTTGTGTCTCCGTATGAAATTGACTGGAGCATTCCTAAAGAAGATCACTTGAATCCGAGTATTAAATACGATTCAATTGTGGATAAACGAGATGGACAAGTTTACAAGACCATCAAAATCGGCACTCAGGTTTGGATGGCGCAGAACTTGAATTATGCTGATAGTGTAAATACCCCAAGCCTTTTGAAGCGAAACTGGTGCTACGGCGATAAATCTGAAAATTGTGAATTTGGTGGACGACTTTATACTTGGGCTGCTGCGGTTGATTCTATAAAGCTCGCAAACGATGCCGAAAATCCGCAATTCTGTGGATACCGGACGAATTGTAATTTCCCCGCGAAGTATCAAGGCATTTGCCCTGAAGGTTGGCATTTGCCCGATACAACGGAATGGCGTACGTTGATTTTCCGTGTTTCGGATGATGCAAGTGTGGCGGGCTATAAGCTCGCTTCTCGTGTCGGTTGGTTTGAAGAAGCTAACGGCACCGATGATTATGGATTTTCAGCGTATCCTGTTGGGGATAAGTATCGTGATTATGATTTTTCAGAATTTGCTCCTGATAATCGGACTGCCTTTTTCTGGAGCATTACTGAGAATACGCGTGACAAACAGTTGGGTTATTCGTTCAGAATTTTTTATGGTGGTACCGGTTACACGGGTGACTTCAAGGATAGCGGGTTTTCAATCCGTTGCATAAAGAATTAGTAAGTAGTGGTTGGTAAATGGTCATTAGATGGAAATGCGTATGAAATGGAATAAACTGTTTACTCTTATATTCGTCTCCCTGTTCTGGGCTTGTTCCGATGGCGATAAAACTGCAGGCGGCACTACAGAAGATGCGGGAATTATCGCGGATTTGAACGTGGCTGGCGTGGTGCAAAAAGGACCTTTTGTTAAAGGCTCTGCCGTGACCGTGCAGGGGATTGACTGCAAGACGATGCAATTCACGGGCGAACGATTCGAAAGTACGGTCAAGAGTGACAAGGGCGACTATGATGTTTCAGGTATAAACTTGTCTTCGCCATGTGCCGTGTTTGAAGTTTCCGGTTATTACCTCGACGAAGTTACAGGAGCGAAATCTGCGGATAAGATAACACTTCGGACGATTACAAATCTCAAAGACCGCAAGAACGTGAACGTCAACGTGCTCACAAGCTTGGAATATGGCCGCGTGATGAACCTTGCTGCTGGCAAAGAAATGTCTTTTGCTGAAGCTAAAAAACAGGCTGAAAAAGAAGTGCTTAAAGCATTCAGTATTGAAACATCGGGCGAAGTTCCTGAATTTGAAAACTTGAACATCTTTGATGCGGGCGACGGAAATGCGGCACTCCTTGCAGTGAGCGTTCTCATGCTGGTGTCGGATAGTTCCAACCGGAACGTGGATGTTTCTGAACGCATGGAGCGTTTAAGTTCTGCTATTGCAGAAAATGGGACATGGAATGATGACTTGAAATTGGAAATGTCGAAATTGGCGACGGATGCCTTGTCGAGCGGTCAAATGGATTTGGTTCGTAAAAACCTTGAAAGCTTGGGTTATGCAAATGAGCTTCCCCAGTTCGAAAAATATGTGATACATTTTGTGGAGTACGTTTCGAATATGGCTTCGGCTGAAGCTAGTAAAATTGATTGGAGTATTCCTAAAGAAACTCATTTTAATTCAGATATCGGTTACGATTCCATTATCGATAGTCGAGATGGACAAGTTTATAAAATTGTGAAAATCGGTAATCAAATTTGGATGGCCGAAAACTTGAATTACGCAGATAGTATTGCAACGCCTAGTCTTTTGAAGAAAAGCTGGTGTCATAATGACAAGCCGGAACGCTGTGCCATCGCTGGGCGACTTTATACATGGGCTGCTGCCATAGATTCTGTAAAATTGTTGAATGATGCGGAACATGGACAACTGTGTGGTTACTTGAGAAGTTGCAATTTCCCTGAAAAATTGCAAGGGATTTGTCCTGAAGGATTCCATTTGCCTGATACAACGGAATGGAGGACTTTGGTTTCTACGGTTGCAGATGATCCGAACGTAGCGGGATTTGCACTTTCTTCCAAAATTGGGTGGCATGAAAATTCGACAGGCACTGATAATTATGGTTTTTCGATGTTCCCTGTTGGAGAAAGGGCTCCCAATTATGATTTATATGAGCCTGATGAAATCAATGAAAGTGGTGATAACGGTACGGCCTTTTTTTGGAGTGTTTCTGAAGATTCAAATGATAAGCGGCTTGCGTATGCTGTTGTATCCTTTTTGGGATCTGTTTGGTTTGGAAATCATTTTAAAGACACTGGATATCCTGTTCGCTGTATTAAGGATTAAATTTAAGGAATGGTAAAAATATGAGATTGATTTTTGTAACTACATTGGCTCTATTTGCTGCTCAGGCGTTTTCCGCAAACGGCACCATGAAGGGTGACGGCTCTGCCGAAAAACCTTTCCAGATTGAGGATTACGAAGACCTCAAGGCGATTGGCAAGGGCTCTTACCTCTATTCGTCAAATTATATCGTGACGAAGGATATCGATGCATCCGCTTCGAAGAAAGATAATTGCTATAAAGATGGCGACTGTTATGGTTTTAGGACAATTGGGAAAAATAAAGATGCCGTAGATAGTACGGTTTTTTGGGGTAGTATAGATGGGGATGGCCATACCATCAAGAATCTGCACATTAACAATGGATACGCCAGTGGGGCCGGTTTTATTAAAACACTAATTGGTTCTGTGGTCAACTTAAATTTCGATAGCTTGGATGTATCAGGTGATATTCGTGATGTCGGAGGTGTTGCCGCTGCACTTGTCGGAACGATTAGAAATGTCCATGTTACAAATGGAAATATCAAGGGCTCCGATCGTGTTGGTGGTATAGTTGGCAAAGCAATCAATGGTAAAGGATATGCTCCGGTTGAAGGGTACGAAGATATGGTACCCGTCTTAAGAAATGTTTCGTTCCAAGGCAAGGTTAGTGGACACCAGCAAGTTGGTGGCGTTGCTGGTATAATTGGAGTTGACGTTGATAGCCTTGTGGCGGATGTAGACATATCCTTAATCGACAAATCTTCGGAAGTTGGAGGAATTGCCGGATATAACTATGGAAGTATCCGAAATAGTCATTCTAGCGGTAAAGTGACTGTTACGGGGCGTGATGTGCATGGCGTTGGCGGCCTTGTTGGAGAAAATTCTAAGGGCTCCATTAGTCAATGTTATTCCTCAATGAACGTTGAAGGTGCTAGATCTGTAGGTGGCTTGGTTGGTTATAATGATGGGATTATTTTTGCTTCGTATGCTCTTGGATCTGTGGAGATGTATGAACATGATTCTGGTGATGATTACCTTACGGCAGCGAATGAAGCTGGAGGTTTAGTGGGTTGCAATCACGGGAAAATTTATGTGTCTTACGCTCTTGGTTCTGTAATTGGTAGTGAAGATGTTGGCGGCCTTGTTGGGGATAATGATTATGGGGAAATATATTCGTCATACGCTCAAGGGCGAGTGACCGGTCGTAGAAATGTTGGAGGTCTTGTTGGTTCAAATGGTGGTGTAATCGCAACGAGCTATGCCGCTAATACTGTTGAAGAGGATACTTCGAGTTCGTATAACAAAATATTTGGTGGGTTTGTCGGATTGAATGAAAAATCTGTTGTGAATTCTTATTGGGATGCTGAATTGTCTAAACTCGACACGAGTGCTGGCGGCACAGGGATGAGTACGCAAAAAATGATGACGATGTCTTCTTTTGCAGGCTGGGATACTTTGGGCTATTGGATGTATGATCGTTGCGAGGAAGGACAATGTGAAATAAAAAATTGGGATGATGGATGTTATTGCAAAAAGGCTTTTGTCAAATTTTGGGCGATAGATGAGGGCAAATCCTATCCCTACCTCAATAAAAATTTGGATTTGATTGATTATCAATGGTCTGAGTATTTAAGGTCTGTAGATAATCCAGAGCAGCCTCCCGTTCGCATTCAGAATCAAACGCTTGCCAAATCACGTTCCTTCGGTGCAAAGTTTGATGGTGGACTCGTTGCTCTTCGCTTTGAAATCCCTACAGCTGGTGCCGTGAAGTTCTCGCTTGTGGACATGCAAGGACGTGTTGTGAAATCGGCGGACTTGGGTCATCGTGCGACTGGCTCGCATTTCGAAACGCTCAATGTCGAAAATATTGCTCGTGGCCGCTATGTCGGGGTGCTGCGAGTGAACGGCAAGTCGAACGGAAATGTGGTGCTCCAAAAGTAGAAACGTAGGAAGTGCCTAGGCAATAAAAAGACGAGAATGTAAAACGAAGGAATGCTGAATATGTGTGATATTTTATTTGCAAAATGGATTAAGCTCTTTGCTGTTCCTTCATTTGCTTTTTTGTTCTGGGCTTGTTCCGATGGCGATAAAACTGCAGGCGGCACTACAGAAGATGCGGGAATTATCGCGGATTTGAACGTAGCGGGCGTTGCACAAAAAGGACCATTTATTAAAGGTTCTGCCGTGACTGTGCAGGGGATTGACTGCAAGACGATGGAACTGACAGGCGAACGTTTCGAAAGTACGGTCAAGAGTGACAAGGGCGACTATGATGTTTCAAGTATAAACTTATCTTCGCCATGTGCCGTTTTTGAAGTTTCCGGTTATTACCTCAACGAAGTTACAGGAGCGAAATCTGCGGATGTGGTAACGCTCCAAGCGATTACAAATCTTAAAGACCGCAAGAACGTGAACGTTAATGTGCTTACGAGTTTGGAGTACGGTCGCGTGAAAGTTCTAGCTACAGAAATGTCTTTTGCTGAAGCTAAAAAACAGGCCGAAAAAGAAGTCCTCATGTCGTTCGGTATGGCAGGAGCGATGGATGAAAATCTCAAATTCGAAGACTTGAATATCTTTGATGCTGGCAACGAAAATGCGGCACTTTTGGCGGTGGGTGTTCTCTTGCAAGGCGATGGAGATGTGGGCGTGCTTGCAAAACGCTTGGAAAAGTTTGCCGATGATATTGCACAAGACGGCGAATGGAATGATAGCCAAACGAAAACTGAAATTGCTGAATGGGCTGTTGCTGCAACGGCAAATGGCAAGCTCGATACGATTCGCAAGAACATCGAAAGCTGGGGATACACCGATGAAGTCCCAACATTCGAAATGTTTGTAGATGCTTTGATGGCTTCGTCATCTTCGACAACGCATGGTTCATCTTCGTCATCCAACGGAGGCGAAGGGTCTGGCAACAGTCTTTATGAGGCTCCTTGCAAGACTGATGGCGTTGATACGTGCGAGTATAGCGAACTGACGGATGAACGTGATGCTCAAATTTACAAGACTGTTAAAATCGGCAATCAAGTTTGGATGGCCGAAAACTTGAACTACAAAACAGAAAATAGCTATTGCTACAATGATTCTACGACATATTGCGATATGTATGGCCGCCTCTACACATGGGATGTGGCGATGGAAATTTGTCCTTCTGGTTGGCATTTGCCCGATACAACTGATTGGAAGATTTTGGTTGAAGCTGTGGGCGGTTGGAATGAGGCGGGTAAAATTCTCAAGTCAAAAACTGGATGGATATCTTTTGAAAATGGTGATAATTATGGCTTCTCGCTGCTTCCTGGCGGATTCAAGCATGGTGGCGGAACCTTTAATCTCAAGGGATATACGGCCTATCTTTGGGTAGCCTCGGAAAATCCAGATACGACTTCTTACGCACGTAGTATTGTTGCCGAGTATGCGGCTATAGATTCATTTAGCGATGCACTTAAGGATAATGCGTATTCCGTGCGTTGCATCAAGGATTCAAAATAAAGTTGAGTGAGGAATGGTATGAATTTTAAAAATGTTGTTCGTGTTTTGCTGGCTATGCTTGCGGTGCCTGCATTTGCTGCAAATGGCACCATGAAGGGCGACGGCTCTGCGGAAAATCCCTTCCAGATTGAGGATTACGAAGACCTCAAGGCGATTGGAAAAGGCTCTTACCTCTATTCGTCCAATTACATCTTGACGAAGGATATTGATGCTTCGGCATCGAAGAGTGAAAACTGCAATGGCGATGTATGCAAGGGCTTTACGCCGATTGGTCGTAACAAGGATGCTGCGGGGAACATTCTTTTTGACGGAACCTTTGATGGACAAAATCATACAATCAGCAACTTGGATATTCGCGATACAGTACGTGGTGATTCTTTAGGGCTTTTCTCAAGTGTAAGAGCGGTAATCTCCAATTTAAAAATCGATAAGCTCACAGTGTTTGGGAATGGAATGCGGGTTGGTGGTTTGGCTGGTGCTGCATGTGGAATAGTAAATAATGTTCATGTGACGAGCGGTTTTGTTAAAGGTGGTCGTGATGTGGGCGGTCTTGTTGGTGCATATAGGTTTGATGATTGCGGTTTAACATTTCAAGACGTGTCTTATCAAGGTGATGTTACAGGGGGTGTGTATGTTGGTGGAATTGTTTCTAATATTGATGTAGGTTCGATTGTTAAAGCCTCTGTTGATGTAAATATTGTTGCGAGTGATAATGCCGGAGGTATTGTTGGATATATGTCGCGTGGGGAAGTGATCAACAGTCGTTCTAGGGGAACCATTGCGCCGCAGTGTTCTAGATGGACTACTTCAAAGATGGAATCGTTTGGAGGTGTTATCGGTGAATTTTATGGTTATGATGGATTTTTTTATAAAAAATGTATTAATTGTGTTTCATCGATGGACATTTTGAAACCTGTTTGCTCTAGAATGGATGTTTCGGAAATTGAAGTGGAATCGGTGGGTGGCATTGTCGGCGAAAATATTCATGGTGTAGTTTTTCTCTCCCATGCTACGGGAAATATAGAGGGCGATGAAGATGTCGGAGGAATCGTTGGCCGTAATAATGGTAAAATCATTTATTCTTATGCAAATGGGAGTGTTAAGGGTGGTGAATCTGTAGGAGGTGCCGTTGGATTTAATGCGGGCGATGTTCAGAATATTTACGCTCAAGGTTCCGTGGAAGGGGTAAAAAATGTTGGTGGCCTTGTCGGTCTAAATGGCGGGATGATACATGGAAGCATTTTGAATAGCTACGCGGCAACGACAATCAAAGGAAATGAAGATGTCGGAGGCCTAGTTGGAAAAAATGAAGAATTAGTTGAGAATTCTTACTGGGACATGGAAATTTCTGGATTAAGTGTCGGCAGTGCAGGCAAAGAGCTCTCCACTAGCGAAATGATGACGAAGTCTTCTTTTGTAGATTGGGATACTGTTGGGTATTATGCGTATGCACCATGCGAAAAGAAAAGCTGTGAAGCGGTAAACCTCTATACATTAGAAGAATGCTTGTGCAAAACGGATAAATTTATAAATGTATGGGCGTTTGACGAAGGAAAATCTTACCCGTATTTTAACAAAAACATAAATTTTGAAGATTTCTTTATATATGTCTCTGAAGAAAGTGTGGCTGTTCGTAGAAAAACTGTTGCTAAAACACAAACGTTCGGAGCCAAGTTCCAAGGCCAGCTTGTTTCCCTCCGCTTTGAAATTCCAACTGCGGGTGTTGTGAAGTTTTCGCTCGTCGATATGCAGGGGCGCGTTGTGAAATCAGCGGAATTGGGACAACGTGCCGCGGGTGCGTATTCCGAAACGATCGATGCTGCGGAAATTGCTCGTGGTCGTTACATTGGGATTTTGCATAGTGCAGGCAAGGTCTTTGAAAAGACAACGCTTTATAAACATTAATGCTTTTATAAGATGAAATGAGAAGGAATGGTAAAAATATGAGATTGATTTTTGCAACTGCAGTAGCTTTATTTGCTGTTCAGGCATTTGCCGCGAACGGCATTATGAAAGGTGACGGCTCCACAGCAAAGCCGTTCCAAATTGAAGATTATGAAGATTTGAAATCTATTGGCAAGAACGCCTATCTTTATTCGTCCAATTACATCTTGACAAAAGATATCGATGCTTCGGCCTCGGAGCATGAATACTGTAATGGTCATGTGTGCAATAGTTTTATTGCCATTGGTCAAGTTCAAAACTCGACAGTTATTATCCCGTTTTCTGGGAGCATCGATGGGCAGGATCATGTTATCAAGAATCTCCGTATATGGCTGCCGTGCCTTCATTATGTAGGTTTTATTGCACAATTGGATGGTTCTTTATCCAATCTAAAATTCGAACATTTGAGAGTGTATGGTGGATATGATACGGATTACGCTCCTCATTCGGATTACGTTGGTGGTGTTGTAGGCTTATCTAAGGGGCAAATTACCAATGTCCATGTGATGGATGGCCATGTAGAAGGCTTGCGCTATGTCGGTGGTCTTGTTGGTCAATTGGAAACGAATAAATCATTTGTTAGCAACTCATCGTTTGAAGGGGTTGTTCAAGGTCGAAGAAATGTGGGTGGTTTAATCGGTACCCTTGAAGGTCATGTTCAAGAAAGTTTTGCCGATGTTGAAATATTTGTAGGGATTAATAAAGAATCTAAGAATGTAGGTGGTCTTGTTGGTGAAAGTAATTCTCGTGTTCACCCGTCAATTACTAAAAGCTATGCTATGGGGATTATTGTTCCTGAGGTTGAAAAGGCTGCGTCGAACATTGGTGGCCTTGTCGGGTTGAATGAAGATGGCTTTGTTGAGCTGAGCTATGCCTCTGTTGATATCATGTCCTTTAATCAGGGATACTTTTCGGAATGTATTGGTGGGCTTGTTGGATTGAATAAGGCTAAAATATCCGAAGCTTACGCGACGGGAAATGTTACGGGATATGGAACTGTTGGTGGCTTGGTCGGTGAAAATTCTCGCGGTGGACAAATTGAATATTCGTATGCCATGGGCTCTGTAAAAGTATTGAGAAACGAGTATTTATATGCGGGTAGCTTTGCAGGTGGTAACTGGGGATCGATTTATGGGAGTTATTCTGTCGGGAAGATTGAATTGCCCGATGATAGGGATACTGCGTATTTGTATGTCAGCGGTTTTAGCGAGGGTGATTCCGTAAACAGTTGCTATTGGAATGTTGATTTTGCCGGTATTGATACGAGTGAAGTGGGTATTGGACTTTCGGATGCTGCTATGAAGCATTTATCCAGTTTTGCTGGATGGGAAGAAATGTCAAAATGCAATTTTAAATTTGAATATGAAGGACATACGTCTCATATTTATGAAGCGTGTGATTTTTTTGAAGAAATATCGGGAGATTCTTTACGCATTTGGAAAATTGACGAGGGCGAGTCTTATCCTTATTTGGCGAACTTGGGTAAAAATGCAAAGGCTACCGCAAATATTATTGCTGTCGCTGTCCCCACAAAAGCGGCGAAATGGCAAGAGAAACCTATAGTTGCCGCTGAAAAAGATGTCGGTTACGAACTGTTTGGTAAGTGGCTGGAACTTGTTCGTTTGAACGAAACCAAGGATTCCATTTATTACAGCTATAGAATCGGTTACGCCAATGAGTCCGATACAGTTTGGGGAACGATCAGTTATATGGCGGTGCCGAACCATATTGAAATTGCGACTTTTGAAGACCTAAAGAAAATAGGCAATAGCATTAGCCATCCGTTGCTTGCGAACTATGAACTTGTCGAAGATATCGATGCTTCTTCTTCAAACTTTACCCCTATTGGAGAAGAACGTAAACCGTTTACGGGGACATTTGAAGGGAACAATCATGTTATTGAAAACTTGACTGTTGATACGCAAAACAATTATTATGCTGGACTTTTTGGATTTGCGAACCAGTCTTCTATCAAGAATCTTGTCTTTAAAAATGCGAATGTTCGCGGTGGTGATTACGCAGGTGTACTCGCCGGTAGAATAGATAAATCTTTTATAAGTAACGTTATTTCGTATGATGGTTCTGTTAAAGGTTTTAAAGATGTTGGTGGTCTTGTTGGCGCCGCTTATAATGACAGTATTCTTGAGGTGGGGAGTTCGGGCGACGTCACGGGATCAAGAAATGTCGGCGGCCTTTTTGGTAGCTTTGCCTCCTATCTCAAAGATGGATATTCTGTAAGTGTTATCAAGGGACATGAAAATATTGGCGGCGTTATTGGTGGCTCCAATGCAAGAATCTTTTGGGGAGATACTGTGTATAACGTCTATTCCGCGAGTATTATAAAAGGTCCTAGAGATGAAAAAAATGGAATTCTTGGACGCCATATCAATAATAAAGATGGCATATTCGAAAATATGTACTTTGATGGTAAATTAGCGCTGATAGATCATAGTAGTGATTGGTATCTGACTGAAGGAACTTCGCTTTCGAACGAACAGATGCTGCATCAGGCGTCGTTTGAGAATTTTGATTTTGGCGGTGTATGGACCATTCAAGAAGGCAAGTCGTATCCTTATTTCAAGGGGACGGATGCGGTGCTTCCCGGAAAGCTTGTTGATGATGGATCCATCAATATTTTGGACGGTGAAGGAACGGACGAAAGACCTTACCTTATTTCATCGTACGAGGATTTGAAATATATCGGTAAATATGAGTATGGTTTGGATAAAGTCTATAAGCTGACTCACTTGATTAATGCTTCGGCATCGGCAGAAGAAAACTGTGTTGATGGAGTCTGTGCTGGTTTTGAACCTATCGGTGGAAAGGATGGTTTTAGTGGTAAATTAATTGGTGGTGAACAACAACATCAACTTGAGAAAAAAGTGGTCACTGAAATGTTTGGAATTTACAATCTGACGATAAATCGACCGTCGGAAGATTATGTTGGCCTGTTTACCAAATTGAATCCGAAATCGGAAATTTCCCATATGGCATTTTTTGATAATACCATTGTTGGAAAAAATTATGTAGGCTCTATTGCGGGGTTAGACGAAGGGGCTGTAATTGATAGCATTTTGACGGATACGCTCTCGATTAGTGGCCATAATTATGTCGGCGTAATTGCAGGGGCAAAAGAAGGCGGTTCTGCAAAACATGTCTATATCAATCCCGAAGCGAATGTATCTGGAAAAAAATATGTGGGATCTTTTGTAGGAAGTTCTAAAAAGACTTTTTATTGGAATGCTTGGTCCATGGCTAGTGTGTCCGGCGATTCGTATGTTGGTGGTTTTGCTGGGATAGATTCTGCATCTACATATAAAAATATCGCTTGTGCAAGCCATGTCCAAGGCCAATCCAAAACCGGGAATGTGGTGGGCGAAACTTCTAAATCGACATTCACGTCTGTTTACTACGATGGAGAAGTTTGGGAATACGACAATAGCTCTGTGGGCAAGTCCATGACGACTAAAGAAATGTTGGATGTATCATCATATGAAAATTGGGATTTCCAAACAACGTGGACTCAGACAAGTTCGTCTTGCTATCCTGTGTTGGCATGGTTTGCAATGGGAAATACGTGCCCGACGACATTGCATCCCAAATTCCAGATGAAGGGCTCCGGTACAGAAAAAGATCCGTTCATTGTCAAGACTTATGAAGACCTTAAAGCGATTGGCTATGGTAAGTACAAGTTGTCGTCTGTTTATCAGTTGGCAAATGATATTGATGCTTCTGCTTCTAATGAAGAGGGTGGATTCTTGTCGTTTGGAAATTATAAATATGATTCATACTTTGGCGTTAAATATGAACATGAAGGAACGATTGTTTTTACAGGTAAGTTCCATGGAAAGGGCCACGCGATTAAACGGATTGATATAGTTTCTGTAGGTATCGGCGGTTTGTTCTATACGATTGGTGAAGATGCTGTTGTTGATAGTTTGCGTATGGAAGTAACTCAGGGGTTGAAAATGTCCGCCGCACTTGCCCTTGAAAATAAGGGCTTGGTCGATTATGTAAAAGTTGTTGCAGATACGATTGATGTTGATGGTGGTTTGGTTTATGAAAATGAAGGAACCATACGTAATAGTACTTTTAAGGGTAGTATAAAAGATGGTTCTGGACTTGTTACAACCAATAAAGGCTTGATATCGGCTTGCACGACTTGGGTTGATGTTTTTGATGCTAGATATAATGGAGGAAGTGGCTTTGTTAATGAAAACCGCGGGACCATAGAAAATTCCGTGGCGAATGGTTCTATTAAAGGACGTGATGTTGCGGGCTTTGCTTTAAAGGTCAATGCAGATGGCGTGATTCGCAACTCGCATGCGTCAGTTGATGTAAATGGAGCTGGTTTTGTTCAGGAAAATTTTGGAGATGTTGTAAACTGCTTTGCTACGGGAACGGCATTTTATGGATTTGTTAGTACGAATAAGGGAAATGTCGAAAAATCTTTTGCGATTGGTAATTCTATAGATTCTACCTCTAATTCGCGTGCATTTGCAAACAGCAATGAGGGAAATATTCGAAAATCGTATTCTCTTGGCAAAGGCCATGGTTATTTTATTTATGTTAATGGTGGATTGATTGAAGACTCGTACGCCATTGGCGTAAACGAGTTTTGGGTGAAAATGGATACAGGAGTAGTTAAAAATTCCTACATCGCAGAGAGACCGTGCCAAAAAAATGCTGAAGACCGAAAACTTACAGATTTGTCTGCTTGTGTGGTTAAGGACAATGTTTATTTCGAATATGATCCCAAGAATCATAACAGAGAAGGCCTTTTTTGGTTTCCTGAATACTTGCATAGGCAAAAGACGTTTACTGGTTTTGACTTTGATTCGGTCTGGTATATTAAAGAAGGTGTGACCTATCCGCTGTTGCGTGGAATGCCGAATATGCCTGTGGCTACGGGTGAGGCAGTTTCATTCGAAAGCAATAAATCGTTGGCGAATAACGTTCGTAACAAGCTGCTTGACGAGGCGATTATTTTGGATACGGCTGCGGTTAAGGTGCTCAAGCTGGATTCTGCTAGCAGTGCTTTGGTCGATTCGCTTGCAAAAGCGAAGTCGCCTTCCGGAAAGTTCGATCTCACTTATCGCGTTGGCGTTGTGCTCAGCTCGGATACGCTTTGGAGTGCACCGGCGACAGCGGAGATGAAATTGAGCAAGTCGAACGGGATTCCTGATGTTGCGGTTAAACGCGGTTTTGGATTTGCTGCCATGTTCCAAGGAACTCGATTGTCGCTCCTGTTTGAAATCCCCAAAGCCGCTTCCGTGAAGTTCTCGCTCGTCGATATGCAAGGACGTGTGGTGAGAACAGCGGACTTGGGACAGCGTACTGCGGGCAACTATTTCGAGACGCTCGATGTTGCGGAACTTGCTCGCGGTCGTTACGTCGGAATCTTGCAGGTTGGCGGCAGGCCGGTAGAAAAGGCTGTGCTGCTGAAGAAGTAAGTTCCCTGCACTTGCGAATCTTGGACCCGCACTTGGTTGCGGGTCTTTTTTTGTGTCCCAGGGATACATCTTGTGTTCTAGAATTTTGTGAAATTAGTTTAAAAATGGCTGAAAACGTAAAAATTATGCTGAAAACAGCAATTTTTGTATTCCAATAATATTGAAAAACTATATTTGTAATCATGAAGGCGATTGTTGAATATACAGATTATCGCAAGTTCATTCAGGATTACTACGATGAACGCAAGCGCGACTCCGCTTTTACTTGGCGTGAGTTTGCTCAGAATGCCGGTTTTGCATCGGCAATTTTTTTGAAGTATGTTGCTGAAGGAAAAAAGAATCTGAGCATCAGTGCCGCAAGTTCAGTTGCGAACGCCATGGGACTTGCCGGATTCGAAAAGACGTATTTTGTTTTGATGGTGACGTACGCCCATGCCAAAGGGGACGAGGCCAAAATGGCGGCGTTCGAAAAACGCTGTGCGTTGGCTAGAGCGCATAAGATCCGTGTTCTCGGTGGCGAAGAATTCGATTACTACAAGTCTTGGAAAAATCCGTTGCTCCGCGAGCTTGCCCCGAATATGCCTGGCGCAAGGCCTGCCGAAATGGCCCGTGCGTGCAAACCGAAAATTTCTACAGCGGAAGCTGTTGAAACGCTTGAATTTTTGGAAGATGCGAATCTCCTGAAAAAAGACCGTAATGGAAATTACGTACAGACGGACAAGTCCATATCGATGGGCTCCGTGGATGCGGTGCCGATTGCCGCGAAAGATTTGCAGCGCCAGATGGGTGAGCTTGCCGTGAAGGCTTTGGACTTGCCGCTTGCGGAACGCTCCATGTCGGGAGTTGTCCTTGGGCTGACGCAGGATTCTTACGAAAAAATCAAGACGGAACTTTTGGAATGCCGTCGCCGCATTATTGCGATTGCTACGGAAAATAGCGAAACGCAGCGCGTGTACCGTTTGAATTTGCAACTATTCCCGATAAGCGAACGGCTTGACAAATGTGATGGAGACGAAAAAGTCGATGAGTCTGGATGTCATCCCGGACTTGTTCCGAGATCAGTGGGCGCAAGAATTGAGTAGAAAAGTCTGGGTGACAAAGACTAAAGGAATTTTTATGAATTTGAATAAATTGTTTGCTTTTATGCTTGCATTGATTTCGTGCGTCTTTGTTGCATGTTCGAATTCCGAGGTTGCAGGCGGTTCTTCGGACGATGCCGGCATTTACGCCGTCAAGGATTTGGATGTGGCGGGCGTTTCGCAGAAGGGACCGTTTGTGACGGGTTCTATTGTGAGCGTGCAGGGCGTGGATTGCAAGACGCTAGAACTGACGTGCGAAAAATTTACAGGCAACGTTAAAAGCGACAAGGGCGACTTTGCTATAGATGGCGTCAATCTCAAATCTTCGTGTGCGTTGTTCGAAGTGACGGGTTATTACCTCAACGAAGTGACCGGGAAAGAGTCTTCGGAAAAGCTCTCGCTCAAGGCTCTGACCGACCTTAGCGTTCGAAAGACTGTGAACGTCAACTTGCTCACGCACTTGGAATACGAACGTGTGAAGCATCTCGTGACTGTTGAAAAAATGGACTTTTCTGCGGCGAAAGCCCAAGCGGAAAAGGAAGTGCTCACATCGTTTGATATCGCGAATGACGTTGATGAATTTGAAAATTTGAACATCTTCGAAAAAGGCGACGGAAACGCGGCACTCCTTGCGGTGAGCGTGCTGATGCAAGGCGATGCGGATGTAGCAAAGCTTGAAGAACGTACAAACGAAGTCAGCTCCGCCATTGCGAAAAACGGTTTGTGGGACGATGATGAAACGAAGTCGGATGTCGCAGAATGGGTCGCCGCCGCAAAAGAAAACGGTCAAATTGAAAAAATTCGCCAAAATCTCGAAAGCTTGAATTATGCAAGCGAGGTTCCTGCGTTTGAAACGTATGTGGAAAGTTTTGGCGAAGGCTTGACGCGGGAATCTTTTTTAAATCCGCAATTGCAGTACGATTCCATTGTCGATAATCGCGATGGACAAGTTTATAAAACCGTAAAAATCGGTGAACAAGTTTGGATGGCCCAGAACTTGAACTATGCAGATGACGTAAAAATGCCGGAATTGAAAGGGAATATGTGGTGCTATGACAACAATCCCGAAAAGTGTAGCCTGATGGGCCGTCTTTACACTTGGAATGTGGCAAAAGATTCGCTTTGCCCTGATGGCTACCGCTTGCCGGATACGACATCGTGGAATACCTTGATTGCTGTGGCTGGCGGAGTGGCCAAGGCCGCGGCCGTGCTCAAGTCGCAATTTGGCTGGGATGCTTTGGAAGGCACGAACGATTACGGTTTTTCAGCTGTCGCCGATGGCGAATGGTATCGTAGCGGCTCCTTCGATTCCGAGGGGCTTAAAGCTTATATCTGGAGTTCCGCTGAATATTCAGAGGCTAGCGAGAATGCTGCATACGCCATTTATTTTGGAAACGACGGTTCCGTTTCTGTGAAAAATTTCCCGAAGAATAACGGATTTTCAGTCCGTTGCCTTAAAAACTAGGAGCTTTTATGTTATTTGAACCTATGAGGAAAAACATGAAACCGCAATTCATTTTTACTGTTGTTTTATCGCTATTTGCGATTCACTCTTTTGCGGCTAACGGCACCATGAAAGGCGACGGTTCCGCAAGTAAACCGTTCCAAATCGAAGACTACGAAGACCTCAAGGCGATAGGCAAGGGCGCTTATCTGTACTCTTCGGATTACGTTCTGACAAAAGATATCGACGCTTCGGCCTCCAAGAACGAAATGTGCAACGAGGACGGCTGCAATGGCTTTATTCCTATCGGCAAGTACAAGGACGCTGCCGACAGTACTGTGTTTTGGGGAAATATCGACGGACAAAACCATACCATCAGCGATTTGATGATTTGGTTGCCTTGCAAAGGCGATCTCGGCTTTATTTCGTACTTGATCGGTTCTCTGCGCAACTTGAATTTTGACCGCTTGAGCGTGACGGGCGGAACAACGGATTCGCGGCATGTGGGCGGTGTCGTTGCGAAAGTGGCTGGCGTTCTCGAAAATGTGCACGTGAGAAACGGCTTTGTCCAAGGCGAAGAACGCGTCGGCGGCATCGCTGGTGCGACAATGAAGCTGATTGGATATTCCGATGTTTCTTCTAGCGTGAAAAATATTTCGTTCCAGGGTGAAATAAAAGGTAAAACTTGCGTCGGCGGCATTGTTGGCGAATCAGATCTTGTGATAAGCGATGCTGTTGCGAATGTGGATATCATTGCCACGAATGCATACGTCGGCGGCATTGTCGGGTACAATTCTGGTAAGATAATGAATAGCCGTGCTAGCGGTTCTATAACGCCTGCTTACGAAGAGGTGGATGATGTCGGTGGCATCGCTGGTTATTCTGACCGATGGGCGGCTATTTCGCTGTGTATTTCGGAAATAGATTTGCTGAATGTCACCCGTTCATCGACGGTTTACCGCCTTGATGAAGGCGTGGGCGGAATTGTCGGAACCAATCATGGCTCTGTGAGTGAGTCGTATGCCAAGGGAACTGTAGAAGGTACGGAGGATGTTGGCGGAATTGCTGGGGTGAGTTATGGCAGTATTCAGAACACTTTTGCCTTAGGCAGTGTCAAGGGCGTAGAATCTGTCGGCGGCCTTGTCGGTGGAAACGCGTATCATGCCTACGATGATAGCCATGGGTCTATTCTCAACAGCTATGCCGCCAATGTGGTCAAGGGCGAATTGGATGTTGGCGGCCTTGTCGGGTATAATAGCGAAAAGGTGGAACGCTCTTACTGGAATACCGAAATTTCGGGACTCGATACGAGTGCTGGCGGCACGGGGCTTACCTCTGCAAAGATGATGAAAATGGCTTCGTTTGCGGGCTGGGACGCTTTGGGTTATGAGGAATATGTTGTTGATGGTACGGATACTTGTAGCTATTATGAAGATGTGGGGGCATGCTATAGCCCTACCGGAAATTTTATTCATACTTGGAAAATAGACGAAGGTAAGTCTTTCCCATATCTTGGTGCGTTTTCTGTCTTGCCTGCGTCCAAGATTCCGCTTGCAGCTCCTACGTCTGCTGCTAAGTGGCAGGATCAGCCGAAAGTGGCCGCGAAGCTTGATGTTGACGAGGAATTGTTTGGTAAGTGGCTGAATTTTGCTCAGATAAACGAAACGAAAGATTCTATTTATCATTGGTATCGAATCGGCTATGCAGTTGGTACTGATACGGTCTGGGGAACGTCTAGCTACATGGCTGTTCCGAACAAGATTGAAATTTCGTCATACGATGAACTCAAGAAAATCGGAAACGATATCGCCTACCCGCTGGTCGCCTATTACGAGCTGACAAAGGATATCGATGCATCTTCTTCGAAGTTTACGCCGATTGGCGATAGCATTCACATGTTTACAGGATCGTTTGACGGTAAAAATCATACCATCAAGAATCTGGAAATAGATGAACCCAACCGTGACTTTGTTGGATTTTTCGGTGTGGCTGAAGGAGCGGCCATCAAGGATTTGAAATTCGTGAATGCGAAAGTGACGGGTTCATGGAATGTCGGTGTTTTGGCAGGCGAGTTGGATTTGTCCGAAGTCGTCAACGTAGTCTCTATCGACGGAAATGTTTTGGGGACTTCTTATGTGGGCGGCTTGATTGGTGCGACTCGTTCGGCTAAAATGGAAAAAGTTGGATCTACAGGTGCTGTCAAGGGTGGCGATGAAGTTGGCGGACTTATCGGAGCGTCGGCTTCGGTTATCGTAAATGCGTTTTCGGTGAATGTGGTTAGGGGCTTTGAAAATGTGGGCGGCGTGATTGGACTTTCGGATCAATTTGACGGCGAGTATTTGCAACAAAATATTTATTCTGCAAGTATGCTCAAGAGTCCGTACGATGAATATGGCCGAAAAGTTGCAAAGGGCATTATTGGCGGAAACTTCTTCGGTTCGGGTGAGGATATGAAATCTTGCTATTACGATAGCACGGTTGCTGCGCTTGGCAGAATAGACGGCTATTCTACCGAATTGATGTTGAAACAATCTACTTACGAAGTCTTCGACTTCAATTCTGTATGGGCAATCCAAGAAGGCAAATCTTATCCGTATTTCAAGGGCATGGACCCGATTTTGCCGGGAACGTTGAAGGACGACGGTTTAGAAAATGTTTTGGCGGGTGCAGGCACCGAGCTGAATCCCTATAGAATTTATAAATACGATGATCTCAAGTATATTGGCAAATACGAATACGGTCTTGATGCGTACTACAAACTAATGGGCAATATCAATGCCACGGTCTCGTTCAAGGAAAATTGCAATGCCGATAGCACTGTTTGCAAGGGCTTTGAACCGATTGGAAAATTCAGCGGTGTCTTTATCGGTAACAACAAGATTATTGCAGGCTTGAATATCAACCGCCCCGACGAAGATTCGGTGGGACTTTTCCGGGCTCTGGCGAAGGGTGCCAAGGTAAGCAACGTTGTCTTTGATACGGCTTCGTATCTTGGAGAAAGCTATTCGTATGGACCTGCGCGTACTAGGGGTGCCATCCGTGGTAAGAACTATGTCGGCGTCCTGGCCGGTGTCGATAATGGTGCTACGGTCGAAAACATCTTTATCAAGTATGATGTTTCTGGCGAAAATTACGTTGGCTCTCTTGCCGGTAAGAAATCTGCAGGCTCTGTCGTGAGGAGCGCTTCTAGATTCCTGGTCTCGGGCAAGGAAAACGTGGGCGGTCTCGTGGGCTTTTTGGGCGAGGCGAGTGTCGCGGACTGCTATTCGATTGCAAATGTCGTGGGAACAAAGAATGTCGGCGGCTTGGCGGGCTATTCGGACAATGCGACTGTGAAGAACTCGTTTGCCGCAGGTCAAGTCGTAGGCGATTCTAAATGGGGTGGCCTTGCGGGCTCTGACAACAAGTCGACCTACACCTCGGTCTATTATGATACGACACTCTGGTATGTTAATACGACGGCTGCGGGGGATCTCCGCAATACAACAGAGATGGTCAAGAAGGAAAACTACGAAGGCTGGGATTTCGATTCAACCTGGAAGATCGCAGCAGATTCGACTTATCCCTATTTGTCGTGGCTGACTAAGCCTTACTATATATCCAAGACAATGAAGGAAAAGATTTATCCGAATCAGGCTGTGGATCAGACCATGATGAAAATGGCCGGTTCCGGTACGGAAAAAGACCCGTTCTTGATCAAGACCTACGGAGACTTGAAATCAATCGGATTCGGAAAATACAAGTTGTCGGCCGTTTATCGCTTGGCCAACGATATCGATGCCACTGCTTCCAGGACGGATGAACGTTTTGCTGTCGGTGGAACAGGATTCAAGCCTATTGGTAAGTACGATGTGTTGGATGAATTCTGCAACTGTTACGGTGTTGTCCTTGGCGGTTACGCAAAACAGGATACCGGTGCTTTTACCGGCGAATTCCATGGTGGCGGTCATAGCATCGACAGCTTGTTTACGGGATTTTGGGATAAGGATCATAAGGCAATTGGATTTATCGATACTGTTGCGCAGTCTGCAATCGTAGATAGTTTGTCTTTCAAGGGGTATTCTATTGGTCGCAATCGTGAATTGAAAATTGGCGGTGTTGCCACTGTGAATAAAGGAACGATTCGTAATGTGAATGTCGATGTCTTGATGGATAGCATTTATCAAAGTGCAGGCTTCGTGTTCAGAAACTATGGTTCTATCGAAAATGTATCGGTCAAAGGGAAGGTTAATAATAGCAACAACGTTTCTGGAATTGCACTTGTGAATTACGGAAACATTGTCGGTGCCGAAGTCGATATGCGATGGGAGGGGGGGTGGTGCGCTGCTGGTGTTGCCGTGCTGAACAAGGGATCCATCGAGAAAGCGACCGTTAATGCGACCCTAAAGGGGAGTAGCGGTTTCATGGGCGGTATTGCAGCCCTGAACACAGCTGCCGGAACTATCAGCGAAAGCAAAGCGAATGTCAATGTGTCTGGTCAAGAATCGTCTAGGGGTGATTTATCCTTTTCTTACGAAGATGGTGGCGAAATCTCGGAGTATTATGTCATTGAAGGCATTGCAGGCCTTGTCGCGGTCGATAGCGGAACGGTCACGAACTCTACGGCAATAGGCGTTATTGATGCGAAAAACCTCAACTATATCGGTGGCCTGATTGGTAAAGCTTATGGCAAGGAATTGAAAGGTTTGCATGCATCCGTCGATGTTGTGGGTTCGAGTTATGTCGGCAGCTTTGCTGCTTTGAATCAAACAACTATTTCTGAAAGCTATGCTACCGGAAGTGCCAAGGGCACGGGAATTTTTAGTTATTCTGGTGCATTTGTCGGCAAGAACGAAGGTTTGATCGAACGCTCGTTTGCGATGGGAAATGCAAACGCGGCTGCCGGTTTTGTTGGCGAAAATGATGGAACTATCAAGCGATCCTATTCTACAGGAAATGTAGAGAGTACGGGCAACTTTGTCAATAACAATCAAGCTGTAATTGAAGACTGCTATTCGACAGGCGATATGTCGGCAGTAGAAGAGTTCTATGGCTTTGGTTTTGTCGGGGTCAATGGTAACGATACGAAGGTGAGGGGGTACGCTTCTGGAAAATCAGTTAAAGACGGAATCCGTTTTTGCACCGGCTTGCCTGCGAAATCGCAACCTTCGGATGAATTCTACTACCTTGCTGATGCTTGTAGCGATTCTACAATGTCGGGCAAAGGCTTGACTAACGTACAAATGATGTTGAAGAACTCTTTCAAGGAATTTGACTTCGATTCTGTGTGGTACATGCAAGAAGGCGTGAGCTATCCGCTGCTTCGCGGTTTGCCGAATCCGCCTGTTGCCGCAAGTGAAAATGTTTCGTACAAAGACAACAAGTCGCTTGCGAAAAACGTTCGCGGCAAACTGCTGGACGACGCTTTCGTGATGGATTCGTCTGCGAAAAAGGTGCTCAAGCTGGATTCTGCAAGCGAGGCTTTGCTGGATTCTTTGGAAAATGCAAATGCACCTTCTGGAACGTTCAACGTGCTTTACCGTGTAGGCGTGCTTGTCGGGAACGATACGCTTTGGGGCAAGGCTTCTACGATGGAACTTCGCGTTGGATCTCCGACGAGCGTTCGCTTTAGCGAAATGGCGGTTGTTCGTAATGCTTCCCTCGGTGCTGTGTTCCAAGGCGGTGACATCGCCGTGCATTTTGAAATCCCTGCGGCTGCTGCGGTGAAGTTCTCGCTCATCGACATGCAAGGCCGAGTGGTGAAATTACTTGATCTTGGACAACGTTCTGCCGGTACGCATTTTGAAACTCGCTCCGTCGAAAACCTGTCTCGTGGCCGTTATATCGGCGTGCTGCAAGTGAACGGCAAGGCGACCGAAAAAGTGATGCTGTTGAAGAAATAAGGGGAGCTATTCTATGAAGCCGAGTTATATCTGTGCTGCTGTCTTGCCGCTTCTTGCAATTCAGTCTTTTGCGGCGAATGGTACCATGAACGGCGACGGCTCTACAGAAAAGCCTTTCGAAATAGAAGACTATGAGGACCTCAAAGCAATAGGCTCGGGTGCTTATCTATATTCTTCGAATTACGTTGTGGCAAAAGACATTGATGCGTCTGCTTCGAAGAGTGAACGATGCGATGGCGATGACTGTAGAGGTTTTATTCCGATTGGGAAAAATAAAGATGCGGTGGACAGCACTGTTTTCTGGGGAACAATCGATGGAAAAAATCACACCATCAAAAACTTGAAAATCAACAATGGATACTCGGGTGAAACGGGCTTTATTCAAACTTTGATTGGCTCTGTAGTCAACTTGAATTTTGACAGCTTGGATGTGAAAGGCGAAAGTCGTAATGCTGGCGGTGTTGCTTCGGCTCTTGTTGGGACTATCCAGAATGTGCATGTGACCCATGGCAAAGTGTTTGGCTATGAACGTGTTGGTGGAATTGTAGGCAAGGCAATAGATAAAACTGGGTATGCTCCGGTCAAAGGCTATGAAGATATGACGCCCGTTTTAAGGAATGTTTCGTTCCAGGGAGAAGTTGGAGGATACCAGCAAGTTGGCGGGGTTGCAGGTATAATAGGTGTTGATGTTGATAGCCTTGTTGCTGATGTTGATATATCTATAACATATGGAGATGCTAAGGAAATTGGAGGAATCGCCGGGTATAACTATGGGCATATTCAAACGAGTCATTCTAGCGGAAAAGTCATTGTTACGGCTCCTAAAGTGGGCGCCGTTGGAGGGCTTGTTGGTGAAAGTTCCAAGGGCATGATTGACCACTGCTATTCTTCAATGGATGTTGAAGGCCGTTATTCTGTAGGCGGATTGGTGGGCTATAACGAAGGCTCCATTTTTGCTTCGTATGCAACAGGTTCTGTGAAAGAATATGGGAATGAATCCAAGGGCTTCATGGCTCCAGATTATGCAGGCGGACTTGTTGGTTCTAATTATGGAAAGATTTTCGCCTCTTATGCTCTTGGTTCTGTCATTGGCGATGAAAGAGTTGGAGGCTTTGCTGGTCAAAATTCTGGAGAAATCTATTACTCTTATGCTCGGGGGAATGTAACTTGCAAATCGGTTATTGATGAAAGTGTTGGAGGTTTCGTTGGTTTTAATTATGGCGAAATTTTCTCTAGCTACGCCGCTAATACCGTTGAAGGTATCCATGTTGGAGGGTTTGTAGATTTAAATGAAAGTGATGTCGTGAATTCTTACTGGGATGCGGAACTGTCTAAAATTGATAGTAGCTCTGGCGGCACGGGGCTTAAGACAAAAGAAATGATGACGATGTCTTCTTTTGCGGGGTGGGACACTCTTGGTTATTGGACGTTTGAACGTTGCGAGGCTCCCAAATGCGAAATTGACGATGAGGGTTACGGGTGCTTTTGCAAAAAGGATTTTCACAGGTTCTGGGCGATAGATGAAGGCAAGTCTTATCCATACTTGAATGATGGTTTGGATATGAATGATTTTTATTGGCATCAACGTTTATGGCTTGTTTACTTAAGATCTCTAGAACAGCCTCCCGTTCATATTCAAAATCAAACGATTGCCAAAACGGTTTCTTTGGGTGTGATGTTCCAAGGTGGTGGCGTTGCGCTCCGTTTTGAAACCTCCGCTGCCGCTTCTGTGAAGTTCTCGCTTGTGGATATGCAGGGCCGAGTGGTGCGGGTGTTTGATCTTGGTCGCCGAGCAACGGGTGCGCATTTCGAAACGCTTGATGCTGGAGAAATTGCCCGGGGCCGCTATGTTGGCATGCTGCATGTGGACGGCAAGGCGACCGAAAAAGTGATGCTCCTGAAAAAATAGTTTTCGGTTTTGCTTTTTTATGTGATATAGCTCCCATGATCTAAAATCATGGGTTGATAATCCCCTCAAAAAATATATGTTTACTTAAAGGTTCTCATTGGGGTATTCGAGGGGTTTTGATGAAATTGAATTTTCACAGTCTTGCGTTTAAACAGACTGTCTTGATATTGCTCGGCATCACGGTGATCTTTGTCGCGATGATTTTTATGCTTCAGCAGCAGGTCAGCTCGAGGATGTCGGAACTCATCATGGCACGTGGTCAGGAAATCAGTGAAAAGCACGTGTCTTCCATCGACAATATCTTTGAAGATAACGCCGCGGTTGTAAAAAACATTGTGGCGATGCTCGAACGTGGCGACTTGAGCAAGAAGGATATCGAGGAGTTTTTGCCGGCGGAATACGTGCGCACCCATGAGAAAAATCCGATTGCGTCTGCGCTGTTTATCGCCTACGAGCCCGAACGGAACGGTCGCGAGTTCATGCGCATCACGGGTCACGGTCTCGAGGGCAAGCTCATGGAGGTGAAGGACTACCGCGAAATGCCGTGGTACAAACAGTCCATCGAAACGGGCAAGGGCCAGTGGTACGAACCATTTATTGGCGTCTATGCGGACCAGCCGGTGGCGCTTTATGCGATGCCTTTTTACCAGACTCTTCCCGACGGTTCTAAGAAATTCAAGGGCGTTGTCGGGCTTGATATTTTTGTCTCGTTCTTGCGCGATGCGGTCTCCTCGATAAATATTGAAAACTCGGGATATGCGTTTATCCTTTCTGCGGAAAGTAGGTTTGTAGCGCATCCGCGCGATGAATGGGTTTTCAAGGAATCGCTCCATTCGCTGGCGAAGGGTCATGAGGCGGGCTTGTCTGCTTTTGAGAGTGCGGTCCGCGATTTGCGCAGCGGACTTTTGCTCGGCAAGACGTTTAGTGGCGAAAAGGCTTGCATCTATTTTTCGCACATGAAGGTGGACGGCTGGATTTTCGGCGTCGTGTGGCCTGCGGATGAATTTTTTGCAAAACAACGTAAGATGGCTTCGGTGCTCGGCATCCTTGGCTTAGCGAGTTATATCTTGATGATCGTGCTGGTGCTCGTGATCTCGAGCCGCGTGACGCGACCGCTCAAGGCGCTTGCAGGGGTGGCAAAGCGTTTGGGACAGGGCGACTTTGACGTGGAGATTCCGCCGGTTGAAGGCAAGGACGAAATTGCTGAATTTGCAGATGCGTTTGGTCGCATGCGTGATTCGCTCAAGGAAAATATTGAAAAGCAGAAGGGCGCGGAACGTGTGGCGAGCGAACTGGAGATGGCTCGCAAGATCCAGCTTGGGTTGCTTGCGCGTAGCGATGATGACGAGGGCGTGAAGGATGCCCGCCATTTGCTTTCTCCGTTTATTTTGCCTGCAAAGGCGGTGGGTGGCGACTTCTATGACTTCTGCAAGGTTGATAAGGACAGACTTGCCTTCTTGATTGCTGACGTGTCGGGCAAGGGCGTTCCGGCGGCGCTCCTCATGATGTCGGCGCGCTCGATGCTCAAGAGTGTTTTGCTCGCGGGTACTTCGGTGGTGGATACGTTCAACGTTGTGAATGACCGCTTGGCGTTCCGCAATTACCTCAACATGTTCGTCACGGTCTGGATGGGAGTTCTCGATTTGCGTACGGGCGAAGTGGAATTTGCATGTGCGGGGCATAACCCGCCGGCGATTCGCCGTGCCGACGGTACGGTCGAGTTTGCAAAGAGCAAGCCCGGTCTTGTGATTGCCGCGATGGAAGGGACGCGCTACAAGCGCCAGACGCTTAAGCTGAATCCGGGCGATACGATTTTCTTGTACACGGATGGCGTGACCGAGGCGACGGATGCGAACGAGAATCTGTTTGGCGACGAGCGACTCTTGCAGACGCTCCGCGAAGTGGGTGACCGTGAACCTGCCGAAATTTGCCCGTTCGTGAAGTCCAGGATCGATGCGTTTGTGGGCGATGCCCCGCAGTTCGACGACATTACCATGCTCGCGCTCAAGTTCGTGGGCGGTTGACGCTGCTGCGGGTGCGGGATGCCCAAAAGCTCGCGAAATATGCGCGTGAAATGAAAAAAGACCTTGCTTTCGCAAGGTCTTTTTCGGGTGGATGACCGGACTCGAACCGGCAACATCCAGAATCACAATCTGGGACTCTAACCAATTGAGCTACATCCACCATGTAGCGAGACCAAATATAAAAAAGCCATCCCAAATTTCAAGGGATGGCAACAACTTTTTTCTAAAAAATTTGTTTTTAGTGCGCTGCGACTACTTTTTCTGCATGATTCGGAGGAAATTTGCACGCTTGAAGTCGTTTCTGTGTTCCATGCAGAAGCGCGGGTACACGTACTGCTTCGGGAACATGCGGATCGTGAACGTGTTGTTGCAGCCTTCGAGGCAGCACTTGAATTCCAAGTCCATGGCTTCCGTGTAGTTGTGGCGGAAAATGATGTTCTTGGATTCGATGTTTTCGATATCCTTCTTTTGTTTTTGGCGCTGTTTGATGTCGCGGTGCAGTTCGCAGTACTTCGCGATCGGGTGACCCCAGAATTCACGGCCGCAGCCGGGTTCCTGGCAGACTTTGAGCTTGATGCGTTTCTTCTTTTTGTACTTAGGTAATTGCATAGAGACCTCAATTAGTAGTAAAGATAATAAAAATTGGTCTTTTTGTAAAAAAGTTGAATTTTGCGAGAGAAAAATTGGACCAAAATCGCGAAAAAAGCGTGTTATATAAGCAGGAACAGTTAAAAAAGGACGCTTATGAAGCTTTTTTGGATTTTGGTTGTCGCGGCGGTGATGAACGGCTGCATGTACGTGAGCGGGTCGGCGGAGGGTGAAACGTCGATGCATGCGACGGCGATTGACGTGGGGCAGGGGCTTGCGGTGCTCCTCGAATATGATGGGCGCTGTGCAATGTACGATTTTGGGCCCGATTCGGTCGGCGTGGTGGATTCACTTTTGGCCCGCGGGGTCGATACGCTCGATTGGGTGGTGCTGAGCCATAACCATCGGGATCATATTGGCGGATTTTTGGAGCTTGCGGGGCGGGGCGTTTTTGTGCGGCGTCTGTACATGGGTCCGGATACGGCGGGTGGCTTTTATCGAGATAGTGTGTTGCGGGTGGCGAGAGCGCTTGGAACGCCAGTGGATACGCTATTGCGAGGCGAGAACGTAAGTTTTGGGGGTGGGGGTAATGGCTTTGAAGTGCTGTGGCCGGCGAGCTATTTGCGCGTGGGCGAGAATCGCGCGAGTGTGGTGCTGCTCGGGAAGTTTGGCGCAAGCAAGATGCTTTTAACGGGCGACCTAGATTCGGTGGGCGAGCGCCATGTGCTTGAGATGAATCCGACGCTTTCGGCGGAACTTTTGCAGGTGGCGCATCACGGTTCGGCGGGGAGCAATACGCTAAGCTTCTTGTCGCAGGTCTCGCCGAAGTATGCGTTCGTGAGCGTCGGTGCTGGGAATGGTTATGGGCATCCCGCATCATCTGTTGTACGTAAACTGAACTTGGTGCTTGGGGATTCTACGAAACTTTACCGCACCGATTTGCAAGGTTCCATTCGCTTTGAACTCTCCCCTAGCATGGGCATACTTGTACCGTAGGGGAATGTGTCATTCCCGCAGAGCGCTGCCATTCCGCACTCGTCATCCTGAAGGAACGAAGTGACTGAAGGATCCAGTTATTTTTTATATTGTTTTCATCGCATTTTGGGTATTCGCGAGGTTTTCGAGGGTTATGGTTCACAAAATTCACATCCCGGTGATGGGCATTTGCTATACGGCGGACACGCCGATTCGTGTAGCGCATTTGGGAATCACGTCGGTGATTTCGCTTGTGGATGACGGCCTCCTCGAAGAATACCGCATGGCTTATGCAGAACGCTTGGGGCTTGATTTTGGCTCTCCGCAGACGACTCGCATTGGCCGCATCCGTTCGTATTTGGATTTTGTTGCAGACGAAGTAGAACGCAAGTTTACGCGTCTTTGTGCGTGCCGCTTTGATGGCGGTAGCGACAAGGACCTTTATTTTCTGATGCTTCCGCTAGATTCTAGGCTCCGCGTGGAATACGATGGCATTTTTGCAAAGACGGGGCTTGCCCGCATTGCAGCCGAGGCGGCGCTCACCGAGAAAATGGAACCGGGTGAAATCCAAGCGAATATCATGGTCGGCTTGAATCATGACGAGGCTGCGTTTGATGCGGTTCGCGGCTTTGCCGCTTCGAAGGTGGCGGGCGCGCTTGTGCTCAGTGCGGGCGTGAACTTGTCCGTCTTCGAAGAAATTGCAAAGTGCAAGGACTTTTACAGGACGGGTACAAGACCTCCGAAAAAGAAGATTATCCTGAAAGTCTCGGATTACCGCTCGGCGCTCATTCAGGGCCGCTATTTGGCGAAGAAGGGCCTGGAAGTTTACGAATACCGCATTGAATCGGGCGTGAACTGCGGCGGTCATGCATTCTTTGAATCCAAGAAGTTATTGCTCGATGTTGTCCGGGAATTTGTCGAAAAGCGCAAAGAACTTTTCGAAACCACGCGCTCGATGATTGCGAAGTTCGCGGATTCTTGTGATGCGGGGGACAATGATGCGACCGTCCCGGTGCAAAGAATTCTCCCGCCGCCGTCGCCTGCGCGGATTACCGCGCAGGGCGGGCTTTGCGCTCCTGAAGATATTGCTCAAGTCTTGTCGCTCGGGATTGATGGCGTGGGTGTGGGGACTCCGTTTTTGCTTGTACCGCAGGCGACCAGCGTCGATAAGGAAACGCGAAGATTGCTCATGAGCGCAAAGCCCGAAGATGTTTGCATCAGTCATGCATCACCGCTTGGCATCCCGTTCGTGAATCTGCAAACATCGACGGCGGCAAGAATTTGTGAGCAGAAAATTCAGGAATATTTCGCGCCAGAATCTGAAAAGTCCGGGAGTCCAGAATTGAAGCCCGGATTCCCGTGTCGCCAGCATTACCTTTGCCAAAACATCCCCGGCTTTGACCATCCCGTTTGCATGGCCTCTCGCGAGTACGTAATGCACCGCCTGGCGGAAATCGACAAGCTTGAACAAGAAGATATCGAGGCATGCAAAATGCAGTCGCACCATGCAGATGAAAATCATGAAAGGTCGCGAGAATCTAGTGCCGCTAATGCTTGTGAAAATTCAATGGCGGTAATTCGCAAAAAATACGACAAGCTTCGCCGTGTCACGCTTTCGCGTGAATGCATCTGCCGATTCCTCGGGAATGCCGGCCGCGAAGAAATCCGCGAGAAAAGCCCATCGCTCCATTACCAGCCGGAATGTGTTGCCGTCGCTCGTGGCTCGCAGCCCGCTCGCACTCGCGAACCGGTTACCATTTGTCCGAACCCGGACATCGGCTATTTCGATCGCGAATACACGCTTTTAGAGATGATGCAGCACCTTTATGGCACAGGCAAACGCCTCACGCCCAAAGACAAACCAAGCGCCTTCGAAATCGAAGAACGCTTGCTGAAAATTGCATTTTTCTAATAACTATTGACCAATGACTAACAACTAATCCGCGAATCCGATGCGCGCCTGGAAGTGACATTGCGTCATGTCGTCGGCGTTCATCCCAAAAATATATGCGTGATGGTTCGTGTTCTTAAAACGCACGATGTTCACCTTGCTGCCGAGCGGAATCTGCGAAATGTAATTTATCTGTATTGAACGGATCCTGCGGCTCTTGAGTTCCTGCGGGTCGAGCGAGTTTGTCACCCAGTCCACATAGCGGCAGTGGTTCACATGCTTGTTCATGTCCAAGTCACTATACTTTGCAATTTCTGTCGCTATAATTTGCGGGTCGACTTGCGGGTCCAAAATATCCATCATTTCGGGGAGCGCGTTCTTGCCCTGAATGAGCGGAATCGGGTACGGTGCGTTGGCCGGGTTTTCTGCTTTGCCAGTCTTCATGTTCACCAAAAGCCACGAAGATGTCGCCTGCGCGATGGAATGCCCTTGCGCATCGAGGATGGAATAATCCTTAAGACAAACTTTGTCCTTGATGATGTCCTTTGCCCACGTCGAGATGGAAAGCTTTTCGCCCCAGACTGGGTGGTGCAACAGGCGAATCTTCAGTCGCGTGATGACCGTGGTGTAGCCTGCCTTCATCATCTTCCATATCCCAAAGCCGTTCTGTTCGGCATCGGCGATGGCGGTTTCTTCCATGAACAAGAAGAGATTTGAAAGTTTGAGTCGGCTGTGGTGGTCGCAGTCCGAGAAACGCACTTCAAAATTTTTGGTAGTGACTTCCGGTTCCATGATATTCCTCACGTGGTTGTGTGATTTTCGACATGCTTTCGCTGTACCCGAAAAAACACGGTATGATAATAATGTATAATTTTTCTTGTATGAACGACTCTCAATTTCGCCCTAGTTTTAAACAGCTTGACGCTTATCATTCTTTTAGTGGATCTATCCGTGTTCCGGGGTCCAAAAGCATTACCAATCGTGTGCTTTTGATTTCGGCGATTGCTAACGGGACAACTCGCTTGCACAACCTGCTGCGTAGCGACGATACCCGCTATATGGGCGAGGCTTTAAAACGTCTTGGCGTGAAGGTCGATTTTTCGGCTGATTATACAGATGCTACTGTTGAAGGTCATGGCAAGCCGTTTGATGCTGGCAATTTCCCGGTTGAACTTTATCTCGGGAACGCCGGTACGGCGATGCGCTCCTTGACGGCCGCACTTTCGCTTGGCTGGGGCAAGTTCATTTTGCGCGGTGAAGAACGCATGGGCGAACGCCCGATCCGCGACTTGGTCGATGCGCTCAGTACGCTTGGTGCCGACATCAAGTATCTGGAATCCGAAGGCTATCCGCCGGTCCGCATCAAGGCTGATGGTCTCAAGGGTGGCGATGTGAGCGTTCGCGGTAACATTTCGAGCCAGTACCTCACAGCCCTTTTGATTTGCGCTCCGTACTGCAAGACCCCGCTCCACATTCATGTGGAAGGCAAGCTGATTTCTGCACCGTACATCGAGCTCACGCTCGACGTGATGAAGTGCTTTGGCGTGAATGTGCGCCACGATGACCTGACGGACTTCTATGTGCCGCAGGGCGTTTACCAGAGCCCTGGTGACTACTATGTAGAGAGCGATGCAAGCTCTGCCACTTATCCTCTTGCCGCTGCCGCTATTTCTGGCGGTGAAGTGAAGGTCCTTGGAATCAGTGAAGACAGTATTCAGGGCGATATTGCCTTTATCGATGTCCTGAAGCGCATGGGTGTTGATGTTACTCCGAGCGTGGAACCCAGTGGCGAAAAGTGCATTATCTGCAAGGGACCTAAAGACCGCCGTTTGCGTAGCCTTGGCGATTTTAGCGCTGTCGAAATTCCTGATGCCGCCATGACGCTTGCCGTGCTTGCTCTGTTTGCGGATGCTCCGACGACGATTCGCGGCATTGGTAGCTGGCGCGTTAAAGAAACTGACCGCATTGCAGCCATGGTTGCAGAACTCCGTAAGGTCGGTGCGACCGTCTCCTCTGACATGGATTCGATTACGATTGAACCGCCGAAGGAACTGCAACCGGCGACGATTGAAACTTACAATGACCACCGCATGGCGATGTGCTTTAGCCTTGTCTCGCTCGGTGGCGTGCCCATCAAGATTCTCGACCCTGCGTGTGTGAACAAGACTTATCCCCATTTCTTTGAAGATTTCGGAAGACTCGCTCAATGATAAGCCTCGTCTCGAAGATACTTGCCACAAGTTATGCTCGGCTCGCGATCTGCGCTGGCCTCGTGTTTGGCGCTCTTGCTGCCCCCGCTACGGCGGCGACTTCGGCAGATACGCTTTCGATTTGGGTCATGGACAATGGTCTTGGCTCGAAAAATGCGATGAAGCGCCTTGTGAAAAAGTTCTATCGCGAGACGGGAATCCCGGTCAAGCTGACATCGCTTAGCTGGGGTGAAGCGTTCAGAAAAATCACGTTCACGTTTGCCGATTCGAACGATGTCGCTCCTGATGTGATTCAGCTCGGTTCCACATGGGTTCCGCATTTTGCATCGACAGGTGCTATTCGCCCTGTCGACAACTTGATTTCGATCATTGATACGGCGCGATTCTTGGGCGAAGGGCTTCGCAGTTCCCATATTGCAGGCAGCCCTGAAACTTATGCGGTGCCTTGGTTTATCGATGTTCGCGGCTTTTTCGTCAACGAACGCATTTGGCGCGAACTCGGTTTAGACGATTCCGATTTTGAATCGTATGCGCATGTGCTTGGTGTCTTGAAGACGATTGCAAGTTCGGATTTGACGACAGAAGTAGGCGTCAAGGTTACTCCGTTTACGCTTCCCGGAAAAGATGACTGGGCGGGTCAGCAGTGCATGGCTCCGTTTGTGTGGAGTCATGGTGGCGATTTCGTAGTGCCGGCAGGCAAGGGTTATCGCAGTGCTCTCCTGGATTCAAATACGCTTGTCGGGCTTGCGCTTTATGCCAATATCATGGGCGATGCGCAAATGGCGCCTCATAGCTTGTACGAGAATTCATCGGACAATGCCGAAGGCTTTGTGCGTTCGGAACGCGTAATCCACTATGGAACATCGGAACTGATCAAGCAACTGGAATATCCGGAAGAAGCCGGCGGTCTTGCCAATTCAGCGATTGCAAAGGATGGCATCAAGGTCTTGGAACTCCCGGCGGGTCCGCATGGAAAATTCTCGTTCATGGGCGGTAGCCACTTGGCGCTTGGCAACAAGAAGGATACGTCCAAGTATGCGCTTGCCGAACAGTTGCTTGCTTACATGCTCCGTGCCGACAATATCGATGCGTTCTCGCGTCAGGTCGGGTTCTTGCCTGCAGACCGTAGCATTCTCCACATCTGGAATCGCGATTCGCGTTATTCCAAGCTTGTCGCAGAACTCGAGCACAGCCGTAGCTTCCCGAATATCCCGGAATGGGGCGAGGTCGAAAAAGTCCTGATTGACCTTTCGAACAGCATGGGCGCATTGTTTGTGAATACGAAGCACAAGAAAAAACGCAGTGCCGCCCTTGCGCAGATGGTCTATGAAGCTAATGCCAAAATCAATGAGATTTTGAATTATCCCGATAGCTTGAATGGCTCTGAAAGGATGCACTGGGCTCAGCACATCTTTTTGCAGGATTACAGGGAAATTTATCCGAAAAGCTCTGCCAATATCATTGGTCGGAGTGAGCTCCCGTCGGCAGATGAATTTAAGAGCTGGCTTGTTTCTTCCAAATACTTGCTCGCCTCTCTTGGTGCCGGTTTTTTGGTGGTTTGCGTAATTGTCGCTTGCTTTAGAAGAAGAAAAAAGTGATTCTAGCCAATGAAAAAGTTGTTTAAAGTTACTTCTTTGCTGTTGCCTTTTTTGGCGTCGTCGTTGTTTGCTCACGTGAACGTGGCTTCCTATAAAAGTTACGTTGATTCGCTTTTGCCGGGATCGCGTTTTGGAATGTCTCTTCGCTCTGTCAAGATGGGCAAGGAAATCGGCAACGTGAATGGTAATGAGTTCTTCACGCCGGCAAGTACGCTCAAGACTTTGACAACGGCTGCCGCGATTCATTTTTTGCCTCTCGATTACGAACCGAAAACTGAAATGACGGTGCTTGGCGATGTCAATGCCAAAAGGCACACGCTGACGGGCTCGCTAAAAATCCGTGGCGAGGGCGACCCGAACATTTCGGCGAGATATTACGACGATCCTTTTTATGTCTTGAATAACATGGCGGATTCCATCCGTGCGATGGGCATTGACACGATTGTCGGGCGGATTGACTTGGATACAAGTTATTATACCGGTCCGTGGAAAGCCGAAAATTGGCGTAGAAACTTTTATGATTCCTGGTATGGGGCTGAAATTGGTCCGCTAGGTTTTAACGACAACTGCGTGACGATTCGTTTTTGGCCGGGATACTTCCGTGGCGATACGGCGGTAGTTTCGATACAGCCCGATGTGGGCTACGTCAAGGTTGTAAACAACTTAAAGACGGTTAAAGGCCTCAAGAAAAAGTGGGTGTATGCGATTGATCCGGACAAGTCTATCATTACGCTTGGCGGGACGATCGGCGAAGATATTGATTCTGCAAGTATGGTGCTCCCGATCCGCAACCCGATTGGATATTTCAGAGCAGCGTTTATGTACGCGCTTAAGAACCGTGGCGTTGTCTTTAAAGAAGATGCAACGATTGCTTCCAATACTGAACTGAAAAAGTTCTCGTATTCGGCGGCGCCTCTCTTGAGCATCCTCGATGAAATCAATCAGCGCAGTCAGAATTTCCATGCCGAAACACTGTTGCGCAATCTCGGGGCGCAAATTGCAGGTGAAGGTAGTGTCGAAGGTGGTCGCAAGGCGGAACGCAGGTTCCTCCAGGATATGGGTATTAAGCCGTCTGATTTTGATGTCTGGGATGGCAGTGGACTTTCCCCCGAAAATAAGGTCAAACCTTCGACTGTTGCAAGAATGTTGGCGAAGATGGCTCGTCATCCGAAACATGAATATTACATCAATAGTTTTGCAAGTCCAGGTGTAGGTTCTGGTGCTAAGCGTATGGTCGATTTTGAAGCCCCGTGGCTCACGCGATTCAAGACGGGCTATATCGCAGAAGTCCATGCATTGGTCGGCTACATCTACACGATGGATGGCGATACGCTTGCCGCAACGATGTACTTGAACGGCACGAATACCAATCCTGATTACAAGAGCAAGGATGTTCTTGATACGCTTTGGATGCGCCTTATCAATTACACGAATAACAATAACAATTCGCTTTTGAAAATGAAAACGCTTTGGCTTGATGCCCAGGGCATAAGCGGGCTCAACAAGCGTTTGGACCACTTCTCCAGAATACTGATTGGGACGCCTTATAAGTTGGGCCCGATGGGCGAAGGCCATTTGGACACGGTGGAAGATAAGCCGCTAGTTTATCTGGACTCTGTCGATTGCGTGACGTACTTGGAACATGTCGTTGCCCTTGCGATGGCGAAAAGTGAAAAGTCTCTGTACAGGCAACTCCAGCGCCTCCGCTACAAAGGTGGCAAGGTGAGTTACCTCAATCGCAAGCACTACCTGCTCGACGACTGGATTGGCGAAGGCAAGTATGCGAAGGTCATTCCGATGGAAAATGAAGTTTCTGTAGAACGCACGATGCCCAAGAGGGAATTCTTCAGCAACCATAACCTGAAATACACGGGCAAGGAAACTCCTGTCACTGTGCGCTACATGCCTTTGGACAAGGCGATTGAAATGGCGAAGAAAACGTACAAGGGTGCAATGAAGGTTCTTGGCGTGGGAATTGTCGGAACGTCGGACAAGATTGACCTTACGCACACGGGATTTGTAATTTTCAATCCGGGGCAAAAGCCGATACTGCGCCATGCGTCATCGCAAAGGAAGCAGGTTGTTGAAGTTCCGCTCGCCGAATACTTGCAGACCCGCAAAGTCCCCGGCGTCACGTTCTTCAAGTTTATACAGCACTAAAGCAGAGAATCTAGCGCGACGATGGCCACAAGGCTGTAGTCGCCTTTTTTGTCTTCTGGCGCGGTGGCTTCGTCGAATGCGTTGTTTTCGAAAATTGTCCAGGCGTCGGGTGCCCACCCGTAGGCGTTCATCGTGAGTTCATTGCCCATCGCAATTTCGGCGGCTTCGACCTCTTCCCACTTGATGTTTCCGGCGGGCGCCTTGTAGTAGCGCAACATGCCGATGCTGTCCATCATTTCGGGATAGTTGTCCACAAGCTCGTAAACGCAGTCCTTGTAGCTCTTGCCGCTCACGCGCACGACTTCGAATGTTCTGTTGTCCTGAAGGAACTTGGAAAGGTCGCCGTGGTGCATCTCGATTTTGGCATCCTTGCCAAAGAATGTTGTGAGTTCGCGGAAAACGTCAGAATCTTCTTCGAGGAGTGGCGCAAGTCTCTTAATTTGCGATTTAATTTCTTCAGGCATAGCGTAAAGATAAGAAATTTGTATTTTACGGGAGCGCGCAAAAGTAAAACGCCTTGATTTGACCTCGTTTTTAGGGGTAAATTGAGGGCTAATTTTGGGCGTAAAGTTCGCTTTTTATGGTTGCTCTTACTATCTTTATGGCGAAAAAGGGCTCCAGGGAAGTACCTTGGGGAAACCGTTTCGGTTGTCAAAGAAATAAAACGAAGGATTTATGGCAAATCGTGTTGTTATCGGCTCCCAGTGGGGCGACGAAGGAAAAGCCAAGGTTGTAGATTTCTTAACGCTCGATGCAGATATCATCGTGCGTTTCCAGGGCGGCGCTAATGCCGGTCACACTGTGGAAGTTGGCGATAAGAAGTTCGTCTTCCACCTTATTCCCTCGGGCATTATGCACCCGGACAAGATTTGCGTCATCGGTAACGGCGTCGTGCTCGATCCGATCCAGACTCTGAACGAAATTGCAGACCTCCACACGAAGGGCATCAACCCGGAAGGTCGTCTATTCATCGCTAACAACGCACACGTCGTGCTCCCGTACCACTCCACCTTGGACAAGGCTAAGGAAAAGAAGGCTGGCAAGGCCGCTATCGGTACTACGGGTCGCGGTATTGGTCCGTGCTATAGCGACAAGGTAAACCGCATTGGTGTCCGCGTGGGCGACCTCATGGACGAACGCGAACTCCGTCCGCGTGTCGAAGCTATGGCTAAGGTTCACAACGAAGAATTCAAGGTGATGTACGATGTTCCGGAAATCGATCCGGAAGTGGTCATCAAGGACTACCTCGAACTCGGTCAGAAAATCAAGCCGTTCGTTGCCGACGTGAGCGAAATGCTCTACAAGGCTTTGAAGGAAAACAAGCGCCTCGTGTTCGAAGGTGCTCAGGGCACTATCCTCGACGTTGACCAGGGTACCTACCCGTTCGTGACCTCCAGCAACACGGTTGCCGGTTACGCTAGCTGCGGCGCAGGCATTGGCCCCACGGCTATCAATCAGGTTGTCGGTGTCGTCAAGGCTTACACGACCCGCGTGGGTAACGGTCCGTTCCCGACGGAACTTTTGGACGAAACGGGCGACACGCTCCGCAAGATCGGTAACGAATATGGTGCAACGACCGGTCGTAACCGCCGCTGTGGCTGGTTCGATGCTCCGGTGGTCCGCAAGGCTGCCATGGTGAATGGCCTCACGCACCTCGCTATCACCAAGCTCGACGTGCTCGATACATTCGACACTATCAAGATTTGCACTCACTACGAATGCGATGGTGAAAAAATCGAAAACTTCCCGAACCAGCTTTCCAAGGTCGGACGTTGCGTGCCGGTTTACGAAGAAATGCCGGGCTGGAAGTGCGATACCACCAAGTGCCGCAAGCTCGAAGAATTGCCGGCTAACGCTCGCAAGTATCTCGACCGCATGGCTGAACTCGTTGGCGTGAAGATCGGTATGATCTCTATCGGTGCTAAGCGCGACCAGAGCATCGTCGTTGATCTCGACTAAAATAAAAAGGGGAAAATAGAATGGATACATCCACAGTTGATTTGTTGAAGGGCGTCGAGCTCTTCTCGGAATTGAACGAAGAACAGTTAGGGATGATTGCCAATCTGGTAATCGTCAAGAACTACAATCGTGATGAGACTGTGGTCCTGGAGGGTGACGATTCGGTACAAGCTCTGTACCTTATCGCCATGGGCTCCGTGCAAGTCTACATGACTGGCATCGATGGACGTGAAACCATTTTGTCTTTCCTTGAACGCGGGGACTTTTTCGGGGAAATGTCGCTGATTGACGGTGAACCCCGATCCGCCTCCGTCCGTACGGTGACTGATGCTAAACTGCTCGTCATCCACCGTGAATCTTTCTTAAGTCTTATCCGCAAGACTCCCGAAATCGCCATGGCGCTCATGAGCGAACTTTGCAAGAGACTTCGTAAGGCAAACAAGCAGATTGGCTCCTTGTCGACCATGTCTGTCTCTGGCCGTGTGGCAGGAACACTCCTCAACTTGATGCAGGAACGCGGCGTCCGTATCCATACAGACAACGGAAACATGGTGACTGTTATTCACAATCGTCCGACGCAGCAGCAGCTTGCAGACATGTCCGGAACGACACGTGAAACAGTGAGCCGTATTTGTTCTTTGCTGGTAAGGGCAAACGCCATTGCCATGACCGGCAAGGATATCGTCATCTTTGACGAAGATGCTCTTCAAGAAAAAGCTACTAAGGGCTAAGCCCAAGAATTTGTTATGAATAAAATAAAGTCGCTTTGGAACAAGGTTAGGCAAACCGCCATTTTCAAGGCTTTCGTCATTTGGATTGTTGTTGTCATTGCGCTTGTCATTATGGTCGATAAGCTTTTGATGCCTGCATTTGCAGGTGCTTTCGCCAGTACGGGCACGGTGCCGAATCTTGAAGGTCTTTCGGAACAAGCGGCAGAATCCGCACTGACTCAGGCTGGCTTTAAGGTCGAATGGATCAAGGAAGGCCGTTACAGTTCCCAGGTGCCGGCAGGCATGGTGCTTGTGCAGATGCCCAAAGCTGGCCGCACGGCAAAAATCGGCCGTACCGTGAGACTCACAAAGAGCCTTGGGCTCCGTAAGGTGATTATCCCGGATTTGCGTGGTAAGAGCCAAAATCAGGCGGATATTTCTCTTGTCCGTGCAGGTCTTGTCAACGGCGGTACCATCCAGGGCGCTCACCAGAGCATTCCGCGTGGTGCTGTGATCCGCACGATCCCGCTTGCTGGCGATACGGTTCGCGTGGGTGATACGGTAAAGGTCGTGATTTCGGCTGGCGCTACGACCGGTAGAGTTTTGCTCCCCAATTTTGAAGGCATCTTGATGGACGAAGTTTATCCGCAAATGGATAGGCTTGGTTTCAAGGTGGGTTCCGTAAAGCGTCAGAAGAGTGAAGATGGTGCACGTCCTGGTTCTGTTCTTGAAACGTCTCCAAAGTATGGGGACTATCTCAAGCCGGGTTCGCGCGTGAACTTTATTATTGCTGACTAGAGCAGTTTTGGGAGTCTTTGATGCGTCATGTTTTTTTGTCTTGGGTGCTTTCTTTGGGAATGGCGGCATTGTGCGCCTGTAGCTCTGCACCTGCAAAAAAACAGAACGATGTTGCAGCCCCAACGCTTACGCCTGCTGATTCTGCCCTTATAAAAAAGGCAGTCGAGGCTAAAGTCGAAAAGCCCAAGGTCGAAGTGGACCTTGAAGCGGCTCATGAATTTTTCTTCCTTGCCAAAAACATGGAAATGCGTGGCGACCAGCGTCAGGCGGATTTCTTCTGGAAGCAGGCTTACAAGGCTGATCCGACGAGCCGTTATTTGGGCTTTGGTGTGGCAGAACGCCTGGTGGCTGCGGGTGAAGATTCTTTAGCTCTTGTCGAAGCTAAAAAAGCATCTCAGCTCAAGGGCAAACGCACGGCTGCTCAGTATGCGTTGCTCGCTCGACTCTACGTCAAGACTGGTGAAGCTGATTCTTGCCGCAAGTATTTTGTGATGGGCTTGGATTCCTCGCACTATCAGGACATGGCTCTCCTTTATGACTACAGCCTGTTCCTCGAAGCGGTTCGTGACGAGAAGGAACTTGTCCGCGTTTATGATTTGCTCTTGCCGAAGGTCAATTACATTTCGACATTGTTCCAGCGCCAGCTTTCGCTCCTTTTGGATTTGGGTCGCGATTCTGCTGTTGTTGAACTTTTCGGTAAAGCTCACGATGCCACTGGCGATAAGCAGATGCTCTTGCAGAAAGTGCGCGGTCTCATGGCGATGAAGCGCTTCAAGGAAGCGGTTGCTGTTGTCGATACGCTCACGAGCGCAAAGCCCGAAGATGAAGAAATGACTATCATGGTGCTCCCCTCCTTGGCAGGGGATAGCGCATACGCTTTTGCACGGAAGAAATATTATGATGATGGCGTCAAGACGCCTGCGGTGCTTTGCTTTATCGGTCAGTATGAATACGATGTCGGCATGATGGATAGCGCAAAAGTCCATTTGCTTGCTTCTGTCGATAAATTGCAAGGACAGCCGAAATATGCAAACCGTGCGTTCCTTGGTCTTGTGAACATCTTTGCAAGCGAACTGAATTACGCCGAGGCTATCAAGTACGCCGAAAAGTCCGATTCTGTATCGAACGGCGATACGCGAATGTTGCTTGCTTCTGTGTATGCGCTTGCGGACAAGTTTGACAAGGCATTCCCTTTGCTCGATTCCCTCAAGAAATTCTGGGAAAACTGGAAACCGCTCCCCGGCGTTGTGGATTCCACGAATCTCGTGCAGCTGAAGAACGAAGCTCAGCTCAAGTATTTGCAGGTGCTCGACATCTATTCGAGAGCGCTTATCGGTGAAGCTCTGGACCTCGAAAAGGACTTGAAAGCTGATTCCGCTAAAAAGGCTCATGCCTTGGATAATCGCACACGTGCCGAAGCCATGCTCGAAACGTTCTTTGCAAAAGATTCTTCGTACAGCCGTGTTCGTCTTTCGATGGCGATGAACTTGGAACGCCTCAAACGTTATGATGAATCTTTCCGCCAGTTTGAATTCTTGCTCAAGCTTAATGAATTTAGCCCGCGTGAAAGAGCTTCGACGCTCAACTACTACGGTTATTCGCTTATTGAAATAAACCGCACGCCTGCTGAAGTCGAAAAGGGCTACAAGCTTGTGCTCGAAGCGCTCGCTCTTGAAAAAGACGGTGATTCTAAGGACGCCTACTTGGATTCCAAGGCTTGGGGGCTGTACCGCCTAGGCCGTTATGATGAAGCATATCAGGCGATGCAGCTGATCGATAGCAAGAAGATGAGCCGAGATGATGTTTTCTGGGAACACATGGCTGGAATTCAGGAAGCTCTTGGCTTGAAAAAGGAAGCTCGTAAGTCTTACAAGAGATTGCAGAAGCTCAATCCCAAACACCCTGCCGTGCTGAAGTTCTTTGGCAAAAAGAAGTAGGTTTTTATGACCTTGGCTAGATTCGGCGCCTTTTTGCGGGGACTCTTTTTCCTTTTGTTGATTGCTTTGTCTTTGACGGGGTGTACTGGCGGCCGTCAGGCTGCGGCGAAAGTTACGGAGAGCGCCGAGGCTCCCGTTGATAGCTTGAAGGCTATTTTTTCGCTCACTATTTATGCACCAGACGGAAAGACTCAGGATTTGGATGCTGTGCTCTTTTCTGTTCCGAACAAGCGCTATCGCATGGAGCTTACGGGTTCCCTTGGCATTGGAGTAGCCTCGCTTTTGTGGCTTGAATCGGGCTGGCAGATGGTTTTCCCGACTGAAAAAATGTACATGAATGGCGCCGGTTACATGGTCGGGCTTATGACGGATCCGTCGCTCCCGCTTGTGCATATCCATCAGGTGGCGGGCCTCTTTGAAGGGCGCGTGATTCCCGAAGGTCTCGAAGAAATTTCCGTGCGCGATTCCGCGAGCTCTGATTCCGCTGTTATAAAAATTCACGAAGCCCGAGATGCCATGACTCGCCATTATATCTACGCTGAAAAAGATGGCGAAATTCTCTGGCTCGAAACGCTTGGCCGTGACGGCAAAACTGAACGCTTAAACATTGAAGAATATAAAGAGTTCTCCGGTGTGAAAACGCCTTCGAAAATTTCCTTTGTCCGTGAATCGGAACAATTCCTCGAACTCCGCGTAAAGCGCGTATCCCGTGGCAAATCGTTTGGCTCCGGCACCTGGCGCCTGAATATCCCGCGAAGCTACCAGCGCATCGGCGGGTAGCCCAAATAATTGCCTTTTTGTCATGTAGGCGAGCGCGCTTGCGTTGATAAACTTGGTTTAATATTTTAAAACAGTTGCTTTTGTTTATCTAATTCTTGAAAACCGGTCCCGTCCAGGATCGGCTTTTTTTGTAAATTATAATCATGAAGTTAAATGCCAAGTTTTTTGCATTGTTTTTAGGGGTCCTCTCGTTTGCATCTCTCGTGCAGGCGGCGGACACTCTCGAAGTCTTTGTGCTGCGCGTGCAGCTTAAGGAAGAGTCTCCGAACAACTCGCTCACGACGGGTACGGGGCTTTTCGATTCCGATACGGCGACGTACGATTTGGATCCGTCGGGAAGCCGCGGAAAAATCCCGTATTGGAAAAAGCATCTGGATTTTGCAAACGCTTATTACAAGGCGGTAAGCGGTGGTGAGCTTGTCATCAAGTCGAGGGTGTTCCCCGAAGACGGCAAGGCATACAAGCTTGACAAGCCGATGATTGACTACAATCGCACTCAGAAGATGAAGGGCGAAAAGACGGCGGAGTATGATGAAGCCCGCAGTCGCGACTACTTGCAGTTCGTTTACGATGCCGTGATGGCAGCTCACAAGTCAGATGATTCCCCGTTCAATATTCCGCTTTCGAAAAACTCGAATACAAAACGCGCGTTCATGATTGCCCACGCAGGGGCTAGCCGCCTTGTGGATGGTGGTAGCATGGGCACAAAGGGCGCCAATACGCCGGGCGACTTCTTGGACATTTATATCTCGCAATCGGACTGGATTTATTTGCCCGATACGCTTTCGGGTGTCGTGATTGACAAGGTTGATTCCTTGAACAACGGCATTGTGTTGAAGGACGCTGCGATTGACACGCTCAAGTCGATGATGGTGGTCAGTGAAACGGCTTCGCAGGATGGACTCAACTGGGGCATTAACGGTATTGTCGTGAACCAGATTGGTCGCGAACTCGGGATGCCGAACACGTACGACGTGATCAAGGGCATCTCCCGCTTGGGCTATTTCGATATGATGGACTTTGCAGGCTACAATGCAGGTAACGGATTCTTCCCGGTGCTGCCTGCGGCTTGGGAACGCGTTTACATGGGCTGGTCTAAGGTCAAGGAAGTGCGTCCGACGGCGGGTCATCCGGTGTCGGTTGATATTGCGGCGGCGGGTAGCGGTCTCGGTACAGAAATCGTGAAGGTCGCTCTGAGCGCAAACGAATACATCCTGATTGAAAATCGTCAGCGTTCCTGGAACAAGGACGGTATGGTCACTGTTTATCGTGGCGAAGCTGTGCAGAACGACGATGTCGATTCAATTTTGGTTTCTGTCGATAGCTTGCATCTCGTGTTTGAGGACAGTGTTTGCACCAAAGGCAAGTGCAAGCGCAATACAAAGAAGGCGAAGGGCTTGATTCTTGGCGTGAGCAGCTTTGATGCGGCGCTCCCGGCAAGTGGTATTGCCGTTTGGAAAGTCAATGACTGGTATTTGAGGCAGTCTCTCCAATATGGGACCGCTAATCTTTGGGGTGGTGAACAATATCGCGACCACCAATACGGTCTTTCTCTTGTAGAATCGGATGGCGTTCTGAGCATCGGCAAGACGTTCAAGAATGCGATTGGCGAAGATTCTTACGATTATGGTAGCGGCACGGATCTGCTCCCGCATTTGCGTTTTGCAAAGGATAAGAAGTTTGATACTGTCAAGACGATTCTCCCGACAGGCTATGCCAATACGGCTACGACGCAGGGCGGTCATACGGGCATCAAGATTACGGTAGATGTGCCGAAGAATGCTCGCATCGAAAAGACTTCGAATGCGTTTATGGGCGATAGCGTCAAGAGTTTTGCATCTCCGGTGATTCGCGTGACAATTAGCGTCGATGACGGCAGCATCGAAAATTCGAAGTTCCCGAAGAATGTGGGTCTTGCAAACGCTGTGCGCGGTGCGGTGTTCGTCAATTACGAAGATGATGAGACGGGCAAGGCGATTGTGTTTGCTTCCGAAGACGGAACGCTCCAGGCGATGAACGCCCTTGGCGATACGCTCTTCATGGCTGATACGGTGATGACGCAAACGTCGCTCACCCGTAATGAGGCTAAGAGCGAAATTCCGTTGTACCGCGTAGCTTCTGGCGATGGTCCGCTGGTCGGGATTGCTAGCGATGGTAATTATGTGTATAGCTTGCATGAACATGCTTTGATCCGCACGAAGTTCCTTACGGGAATGATCCCGCAGAGAGACGTGTTGAAGATTTCAGACAAGGCGATGGCAGGTCCGTTGGTTTATAATGGTAATGTCTGGTTTGTAACGGATTCCAAGCTTGCTTATGCTCGCGAAAACAAGGATGGCGTGTTTGGCAGTGGCGGAAGTTTTGATTTGTACAACGGGTTTAAGCCGCAGGATATGGCTGTGTGCAAGAACAAGGACGAGTCGGAAGACAACCTTGTTGTTGTTGGCGAAGATGGACGTTGGCTCTCGACGAATATAAAGGAACAGACTGGTAAATCGCCGAAGTCCATAGCTGTTGTTGGTAAGTCATTGCGCGAAGGTGAACATTTCAAGGTCGCTTGCACAGACTTGGATAGGGACGGAAAACTGGAACCGATTTTTGTCGGCAGCCGTGGACATGTCCGAGCGAATCTTCTGGATGGAGGGAACGAAATCTGGGCTCGCGAATACAAGCGCGGTTCCCGTGGCACGAGCGGCTTGAAGGACGAAACGTCTGGTATCGCTCTTGGCGACATCAATAGCGACGGCTATCCGGAAATCGTGTTCCTCGGCGATAACCTTGTTTACGCACTTGACCGCTTTGGCGTCCCTATTGACGGATTCCCGGTAACGATTAATCGCGGTACGCCTATCGTCGGATTCCATAGCGACCCGATTCTTGTCGATGTTACGGGTGACAAGATTCCTGAAATTCTCGTGCCTTCAAGCGATGGCTTGGTGTACGCTTACACGGGCAAGGGCAAGCGCGTTTCTGAACGCTTCCCAATTGCAGCGGGCAGTTACGAAGCGATTGATTCGCTCTCGCAGCTTGTTCCGATGAGCATTTATGTGACCGATGCCGTGAAGGATTCTAAGGGACCTGAGCTTTATGCATTCCACAGAAACAATGTGACGGCGTTCCGCTTGGATAAGGCGGTTAACGGTGCCGAAAAGGCTGCCGCTGCATGGGTGCTCCCGGCAGGTGGCAACGAACGTACGGGATTCTTCGATGCATCCAAGCTTGGCGATGTCAATGCTTCAAAGGCTAAAGACGAAATTACGGACTTCTTCATTTTCCCGAATCCAGTTCGCGGCGGTGATGCAAAGGTGCGTTTGGAACTCGGTGCAAAACCGCAGTCCATCAAGCTGGAACTGTACGATATAACGGGCTTGTGCGTGTTCAAGACGAACATCCCGGATGGTGTGGCGGGCAAGAATCAAGCCAATCTCGATTTGCGTAATCTCGGCAGTGATGTCTATACGGCTCGCTTAAAGGTCAAGTTCGAAAGTGGCAAGACTAAGCAGAAAATTTACCGCGTAGGTGTTGTCCGCTAGCGGAAACGTCGTGGATGAAAGGGGGCGTGACTATGAATCGTAAACTTTATCTGTTGCTGCCGTTTGCTTTATTAACGCTTCATGCGTGTACAGCAAGCGGCGACCCCGTTGAAGGGAAAGCCGAGTTCCCAAACGATGGCGGTAAAGCGTCTAGTTCCGATTCCAAGTCCTCGTCAAGTGCGGTGGAACCTGATGTTAACTCCGATATCTTTGGATTGTTTGATTGGGTGAAAATCCCTAAATCTTCTATTACCCGTGGCGTGAATTCCTTTGGCGTCAATGCTTTTAGCATGGCGACAACCGAAGTGACCCAAAAGGTCTATAAATTTGTCATGGATGAACTGCCCAAACAGTCCAAGGAAGGCGATAAGCGTCCTGTTTCCAATGTGAACTGGTTCCATGCAGCACTTTTCTGCAATGCGTTCTCGAAACTTGCCGGGCTTGATACGGCTTACGTTTACAAGTCCGTTATCGGGGATTCAGTCTTAGTTGATTTGACTATTGATTACTCTGCAATTGCTGTTAGGCTCCCGACCGAAAACGAATGGGAAATTGCAGCCCGTGGTGGCACGACTACGACTTATTATTGGGATGTCGATGTTGCCTCCAAGTACGCCTATTATGGACAAACTTCCGGTCCTGACGAAGTGGCGAAAAAATTGCCGAATGAATTTGGTCTCTACGATATGGCAGGTAACGTTGCCGAATGGGTAAATGACTGGTATGACGCTTATCCTAAAAATAAAAGCGACAATTATACGGGTCCGGAATCGGGCGATTATCGCATTGTGCGTGGTGGCGGCTGGTCGGACAAGGTAACCGTACTTGCTCCGAAGGAACGTGAAAAACATGACCCTGCTCTTTCCAAGGCTACCCTTGGCTTTAGACTGGTCTATTCTACCGGTTTTTAAAGTAACGTTCCTTTAGCCTTGTCTGAAATTTTTTAGATTATTGGCATGAAGTATGCCTATGTGCTAGCCGCAATGCTTTGCGGTCTTTTTGTGGGATGTTCCGAAGAAAAAAAGGAACCGCTTCCTGATTTGCCGCCCGTAGAAATCCCTGCGGATGTTTTTGGCTTTTATTCAGGCCGTATGCCGTGCGATGATTGTAACCAGCGCGGTGTTGATATGGACTTGTTCAAGGATGGCTCTGTCCAGGCCGTTCAAATGACTTTGAAAGATTCTGTGCAAGTCGATACGCTCCGTGGAACGTTCGTCTTTGCCGATAGCATTGTAAAGGTGAGCCTTTCGGATAATTCTATCCAGTGGGCGTTCAAGCGCGATAGGGTCGGAAACCTTGCCTTCATGAAATTGGGCGATGTTTATCGCGATGCCGATGGCATGAAAGCGGTGCTAGTTCGATTCTATAAAAAGATTAAGTGAGAGCGGGAGAATATGTTTACAGCATTAATTGCCGATGATGAACCGTTAGCTCGTGTACGCATGCGTTCCCTGCTCGAAGCGTATTCGGGCGAAATCGAAATTTTAGGCGAAGCCTCTTCTGGAACGCAGACTATCCAGAAAATTCATGAACTCGATCCGGATGTCGTTTTCTTGGATATCCAGATGCCCGACATGGATGCGTTCGAAGTCCTGAAGTCGCTTAACGAAGATGATATCCCGCTTATTGTCTTTACGACTGCTTACGACAATTTTGCACTCCGCGCTTACGAAGAGAACGTTGTCGATTACCTCTTGAAGCCGATTGACCCTGAACGTCTGCAGGCGACGATGGGCAAACTCCGCAAGCGCATGCCGCACGAAAATGGGCAAGGTGTCCCGGCGGATTTCTCGTGGGACAAGTTTAAGGAGTTGATGAGCTCGAGCGGGCTCTACATGCAGCGTTTGCAGGTCAAGCAGTCCGACCGCATTTTGCTTGTGAACATGGACGAAGTCATCCGTTTCCAGAGCGAAGAAAAATACACGACCGCTTACACGACTACAGCGCAGTACGTGATTGACCAAACGCTTGTGGAACTCGAAAAGCGACTCGATCCGCGTCAGTTTGTCCGCGTTCATCGTGCTCACTTGGTGGCAATCGACTATATCGCCGAAATTCGCAAGACCGATGCTGGCCGCCTGTGCGTTGTGCTGCGCGACAAGAACCGTACGCAGATTACCGTAAGCCGTAATTTCGTAAAAACCGTTAAGAGTTTGTAATTTGGAGTTTTGATGGAACAGACACCTCAAAAAAAATCAGCAAAAGTTTTTTTGAAATCTTTTACACGTGAAGTTATTGTCCCTGTTGTCCTTGCGTTGATCGTTATCCAGTACGTCATCCAGGCGTTCCAGATTCCGAGTGGCTCCATGGAAGATTCTCTCAAGACGGGAGACTTCTTGCTGGGTCTCAAGTTCACTTACGGTTCCCCGATTCCATTCTCGAACCAGAAGTTCCCGGGATACGCCGAACCGAAACATGGCGATGTCGTCATCTTCCGCTATCCGGGCGAACCGGAATATCCCGATAACAATCCCAAGCGCTACACGCATTTGTTCAATGCGCTCATGCTGGGCAACTACTATTGGGACCATTCCCCTGAAAAGGACCAGCCGCACATTGTGCATTATGGCGATGGTCCGAAGGATTACATCAAGCGCTGTGTCGCTGTAAGCGGTGATACGGTTGCTGTTCATGGCGGTAAGCTCTTCTTGAACGGCAAGCGTCAGGATTCGCTCCCGGCATTCGGAAAGTGGACAGCCAGCGTGCGCACGCTCTCGCCGCGCGATGAAGTCGAAGAATTTGTCGTGCCGTCCGTGGGCGATACGCTGTACGTCGATTCCCTCTCGATGGTGAAACTCTGGTGGCTGCGTTCGCTCGTGGCTCAGGAAAATCCGGATTCTTCCGTGCGTCTGGAACTTTCGCTTTTGCGCAATGGCCGTGAAAACAACAATTACGTTTTCAAAGACTTTAAATTCCCGGTCGAAAATGACCGCGGCCTCTTGCTGAATGCGATGCTTTCGAGAAACCAGACGATGATCCAGCAGCGCCTTACGCTGGGCGATACGTTGTCCGGTGCGATGCCGTTCAGCTATTTCAGGGAACTTGCAAAGATTGGATTCTTGCCGATGATCGACCCGCACGATCCGAATTTGAACAGCGGCTTTACGCGCCCGGTCAGCTATGTGTCGTTTGAAGGCTCTATTCTCCAGGATCTCGAAGGCAACGTGAAACGCTTGAATGTGGTGGCGCCTGCCCAGGATTCTACGGACTCTACTGAAGTTGTCGAAAGCAACCATTTCGAAATCCAGCGCAATCTCTATATCGGTTCCGAAAAGATTGACCGCTATGTCGTGAAGTACCCGCAGTTCTTCATGATGGGCGACAACCGCGACAATTCCGCCGATAGCCGCTACTGGGGTGTGGTCTCGCTCCGCAACATCCGCGCAAAGGCTTTTGTCATCTACTTCTCGTTCGAAAATGATGATGCCAAGTTTGCTCTCGGTAACCCGCTCACTTGGTGGCGCATCCCGTTCCGCATCCGTTTCACTCGCATAGGCAAGATTATTGACTTGATCAAGTAAAGAAGCAAATGAAGTTTTCGAGTGTGGCATATTTCTTGGCGTCGTGCCTGATGATCGCTGCTTGTGCAACGCAAGTGGCTCCGACAGGCGGCCCCGAAGATAAGCTCCCGCCGCGTGTGGCTGGGGTTTTGCCTGCGCCAAAGACGGCGAACCACCCGAACGAACTTTATGTGAAACTGGAATTTGATGAATGGATTAATGCATCGATTCCTCGCGGTGCCATTACCATATCGCCTCCGATCGAAAAGAAGTTGCGCTACGAAGTTCATGGCAAGACGCTCGAAGTCTATTCGCGTGCGGAACTCGATACCGGTACGACTTATACCGTGACATTTGCAGGTGGCATCAAGGACTTGCGCGGAAACGCTCTCGCAAAGCCTTTCCAGGTCGTGTTCTCGACGGGGGCTATAATCGACTCGCTCACGTTGAGTGGTCGCGTGATGGTAAGCGATTCCCTTGTCCGCAAAAAAGCTTATCCAAGTGTCGGGCTTTATTTGATGGGCTCCGAACGCGAATCCAAGCGCTATCTTGAAAAGTATCGCGATACGACTACGAAGGTGCTTGATTCCCTCCCGATGCTCACGAAGGAAGAACCGCTTTACCTCACGGCTGCGGATAGCATCGGAAGCTTCACGTTTACAGGTCTCAAGGCGGGGCGCTACCGCGTTGTCGCTTTTGTCGATGGCAACGGCAATCATAAAATTGAACCGTCATCGGAACTCGCTGGCGTCTGGGTTTCGGATCTGGTTCTCACGGAATCGACTTCGGATACGCTGTGGATTGCTCTTGCCGACCAGGATACTTCGCTTTTGGAAATGGGAACGCTCTCGCAGCCGAATGCCAATATTCTTGAAGCGAACTTTACGCGCCATGTGTATTTTGATTCCGCTTTTGCAGACACATCTAACTGTTACATGACTTCGGCAAATGGCGACACGCTTTACCCGCGATTTGTGTATCTCGGAACTTCAAGTGCACCGCGATTCTATTTTGACCCGAAGCCGAAAGATGAGGCTTTGTACAAGTTCCTTTGCCGTCGCGGTAAGGATTCCTTGAACCGCGCTTTGGATACTGCCCGTAACTACGCCGAAATTGAATGGAAAGAAATGGAAGGCGATACGCTTGCTCCGTCTATCCAGACGGTTAAGATTACAGGCAAGGCAAAAAAGGCTTTCCCGGATGATTCGCTTATCGTGATTTACAACAAGCCTGTGCTCGATTCTTTGGAAGACATGTTCTTTATTGTCGAGAACAAGGATACGACACAAGTGGAAGTAAAAAAGCTGGACCCGATCCGCTATGTTGTCCAGCGTAGTGAACGTTGGCCGACCGATTCCAAGTTCAGCTTGTTGCGCGGCTATGCCGATACGACTCTTGCTAAAGCCGATAGCAATGGCGTCCGTGATACGGTGATCCAGACAAAGTACCAGAGCAAGCTTGTGTTTGAAACTATTTCCAAGTTAAAATTTGCTTCGATGGTGGGGAGAATCCCTGGCGCAAAAAGTGGTGCCATAGTTCGCCTCAAGTCTGCAGAGACAGGGAAGTTTGAATATGCAAAGTGCTCCGCTCATGGGGCGTTTGCCTTTAACGATCTCGTTGAGGGCGATTACATTATTGACTATTATTATGCAGAGGAAGGCTCGGATTTGCCAAGTGGCGGTTCCTTGCAGCCTTTCAAATACGGATCTGCATGGCGCGCTCCGCTTGATACGTTAAAGATCAAGAGTGGACCAAACGATTTAGATCAACTGATGCCGAACCTTCCGGCATTGCCTTAAAGGATGGATTAAGATGGTAAAGATTCCAGCATTTGTAGCGCTTGACTTGGAAACGACAGGTCTCGATTTCGAAAAAGACGAAATAATCGAGGTCGCGCTTGTTCGCTTTGAAAATGGCGAACCGAAGGAAAATCTCGATTTTCTGGTGAAGCCGTCTTCTGCAGAGCTTCGCCCCTTTATCGAAACGCTCACTGGAATCAATAAGGCCGACTTGGAAAGTGCTTCGGACTTTGCAACGATTGCAGGTCAGATTTGCTCTTTCGTTGGTGACCTCCCGATTGTCGCGCACAATGCTGTTTTCGATTCCAAGTTCTTGAAGCAGACTTTTACGAAGGTCGGGATTTCTTACGATTCCCACGTGTTCTGGGATTCGCTCACGCTTTCGCGCATTGCGTTCCAGGATGTGCCGAACCATCGCCTCGATACGCTCGTGCAGGAACTGAACATTGAACGTAGCCGCGCTCACCGCGCCTTGCCCGATGCCGATGCTTGTGGACGCTTGTTTGTGAAGGCTCTCGAAAAGATTTCTACGATGGATCCGTGGATTTACGATGCCCTTTCTAAAGTGGCGAAGGGTTCCGGCTACGAAACGCTTTTCACTTCGAATGTCGAAAAGCTTTCTCCTCCGAAGTACAAGTTGCCTACAGCCCCTGCTTTGGAAGCTTTGCCCAAATCCAGGGCTCCGCGCGTAAGTGAGTTCTTCAAGGAAGGCGGATTCATCTCGTTTGTCGTCGATGATTACAAGCCGCGCCACAATCAGCAGGATTTTGCCTCGGTCATGGAACGCAACATGTACAAGGGCGGCCTCTGCGTGCTTGAAGCTCCGACCGGTTCTGGAAAGACTCTGTCTTACCTCATTACCGCAGCAAACAAGGCTATCACAGGTGAACGCGTGCTCATCAGTACGGCAACGCGCACCTTGCAGGAACAGCTCTGGACCGAAGCCATCCCGCAGATTGCAAAGATTTACAATGGAGAACTCCGTCCGGCAATTTTGAAGGGCCGTGATAATTACCTTTGCCTCCGCAAGTTCGAAGAACTGCTGATGCACCCGCAAACGCTCCTCTCTGCCGAAGAACGCGATTCCTTCATGGCGCTTATCCCGTGGGTTTTGACGACCGAAACGGGCGACATCAACGAATGCAATTCCTTTAGCCAGAGCCGCAATCGTGTGCTTTGGTCTAAGCTTTCGTGCAGCGCCTCTTGCTGCAACGGCGAAAACCACTCGCATCACGAAAACTGCCCGGCTCTCATTGCCAAGCGCAAGGCCATGAATGCGAACATGGTGCTTGTGAACCATTCGCTCTTCCTTTCGGACCTGCAGCTCGATTTTGCATTGCTCCCATCTTACGAACACATCGTGTTTGACGAAGCCCACCGCTTGCCCGAAATCAGCAACCAGGTGTTTGGCCGTTCCATCTCGTTCTTCGGATTCAGAAATATCGCGAAGACGCTTGAGCCTTCCAAGGCGGGTGGCGATGGCCTCATTGCAGAAATTGCAAGCCGTATCCCGGCAGAACAGCCGGAACTTCACGAACTCTGCGACAAGCTTTCCGAAGCTCTGGGCGAGGCCGAAAAGGCTCTGCACCGCTTCTTCATGAAAATCGGCAAGAAGCTTGCCAAGCAGAAGAATGGCCGCAGCGGCTTTACGTACACGAATAGCATCCTCGCCGAATACGAAGCGGATCCGGCAACGTTCCTCGAACAGTACAATAATGCTCGTGGCTTTGCTGAAAAGCTCGTCGCTGCCGCTGCAAACATCGATTCTCTCAAGGGCATCGTGAGCGATCTCGATAGCCGCATGACTGAAATCAGCCACTTCATTTCGGACTTTGATTTTGTCACAAAGGCGGGCCGTAACGATTGGGTCTTCTACATGGAAGAACCGTTCAACCCGCATACCATCAAGCTGCATGCAATCCCGCTCCACTCCGGTAATGTCTGGAGGGAAAAATTCTATCCGTGGATCAAGTCTGCAACGTTTACATCGGCAACGCTTTCTGTGCAGGCCGACCTCACGTACTTCTTGCAGAAAATGGGCATGGACAATTTGCGCTTGGGCAAGCAACCGTTCGTGCGTGTTTACACCGAACAGTCCGACGTGAACGATCGCCGTTCTGTGATGGTTGCAAAGTTCCTCCCGAAGCCTTCTGCTCCGGAATTTGGCGATGCTTTGAACGATACGCTTTTGAAGGTGCTCCCGAATGTCGAAGAAAACACGATGGTGCTCTTCACAAGTGTCGCAACGATGATGAAGGCGCAGGCTGTGCTTGCCCCTGCATTTGCCGAACGCAACAAGCTTTTGCTCTGCCAGCATATCGATGGCTCGCTCGATGGCCTTGTCGCGATGTTCCGCAAGGAACGCGGCGCTTGCTTGCTCGGCTGCCAGAGTCTCTGGGAAGGCGTGGACTTCCCGGGTGATGCGCTCAAGCTGCTCGTCATTACGAAGCTCCCGTTCCCGAACCCGAGCGATCCGCTTGTCGCCGGCCTCACGAACGAGATGAAGGCGGCAAACAAGAACTTCTTCAAGGATTACTTTATCCCGGAAGCCTACATCGAACTCCGTCAGGGCATGGGTCGCCTCTTGCGCAACGATTCCGATTCTGGCAAGGTCCTCATCTTGGACAACCGCGTTGTCCTCGAACGCTACGGCAAGACCTTCGCACGCATCTGGAATTTCAAGAACCGCATTGCAGGCTCCGTCTCCGACATCGAACGCTTCGTGAAGTAATTTAGCTATGGGGGAGTGAGCTCGCACTAAAGCGCTCCGGGCTCGCTCTGCATTGAGCATTCTCATGCCCGCCACCGGCGGGCATTTCTCACACCTGTTCACGTGTGTAGCCCCTTAACTAACGGACCATTTTTTATTATATTTGGCTTCCTATTTTAAGGTGCATAATGTTTGATTTAAGTGCTTTTTTTGATGGAATGTCCAAGCCCTTGCTTCGTAACGCCCACGCGAAGGCGTTCGGCAAAAAGGGCCTTTTAAACAATGCTCTCATCCAGTCCGAAACGCTCTCTTACTATTCCGACAAGGAACGCGTTGCGGGACTCGTTTCCAAGATGGAATTGTGGCAGCGTCGCTGCCTGAACTTGATTTATAATAGCGGCTCTAGAGGCCTTGCGTTTAATGAACTTCGACTGACGGTTCCTGTGAGCAAGAACCGCGAACTTCAGACGTTCCTCCTCACGATGTGCCGTGAATACGTGCTTTACCGCTCCTTTGTGGGTGGCACTCCGATTTACATGGGCTTTAGCGATTTTATCGGTTGCTTTGATATCAAGCCCGAAGGCGAAATTGACACGGTATCTCCGCTGATTTCTTACCAGAACCTTTTGGACTGGCATATTTGCGTCGTGCTCGCGAACGCAAAAAAGAAGCAGCTCCGCATCAACACGAACGGAACGCTCCATCGCCGTGGCCGCCAGATCTGTGCCGAAGTGTTTACCGCTTCCCGCCACGCTTCTGAAAAGGCTTGCGAACAGGAAATCTCGCTCATCTTCAGCTTTCTCGTGCAGAACGGCTGGCTCGAACGCGAAAATACCTTCTTGCTCCCGTCCGCATCCGCTATTGACTTTATCCACAAGAACGGCTTCCGTCTCCATCAAGATGTGATTTCCTGGTGGATCAAGGAACGCTTCCATGGCGACCGTGACCTCTGCGCCCGCTTGCTCAATGGCATTGGTGAAGGTCTCTCCGCTGCCGATGCCGCACAGCTTTTCTGGGTGATGGATCCGTCCTACCGCTTGCAAGAAAAGAACAAGGTGCTGCCGTGGGAATTCCTGCCGCGCCCGCTTTGCGAACTCTGGATTTTGGGCCTTGTTGATTTCCGCATGGCTCAAGGCAAGGTGACCGCAGTTGTCGTGAGCAAGTCCGGCAAGGACTGGCTCGAAACGTCCATCGCCTCGATTCCTGAAGCAAATCTCACTGCACTCCCGAACTTTGACTTGGTCGTCTCGACCGGCATGGCTCCGCGTGTGCTCTACTCCCTCGCATGCTTAGCAAAAGTCAAGAACGATGAAACGTTCCTCTGCTTCACGCTCGAAAAGGAAACGTACGTCGCTGGCCTCAAGAGCGGTTTCCCGGAATCCGAAGTTGAAAATCTCCGCAGCTGGCTTAAGCCGCCTGAGAACGTCTCTTCGACACTTGCCGAATGGAACGCTTCGTTCTACGGCGCTAAGGTTCGCACCGCCCGACTCCTCAAGGTCGAAAGCAAGGAAGTTCTTAGCGAACTTTCCCGCTTCCCGCAGTTCATGGAATGCACCGAGGAATACATCCCGGGTTACGGCTTCATTTTGAATCCGGAACTGGAATCCCGTGCTTTCGAAATTCTTGAGAACTACGGCTTCTTCCCGTATGCTGGCGAATCGACTGAAAATCGCACGCCTGCCGCTCAAGAAGAATGGAAGGCCGAATTCTCGATTGCATGGCCCGAAGCGAAGAAGATTGACTACGAATTGCGCGATGAAGCTGACGAAGCCTCTGCCCAGGCGACGATGGATTCTACCAAGTACGGTAGCGTTTACCAGAAGCTGAGTACGTTCGACCTCGTGAAAGTCCTTCGTTACGCAAAGACTGTGGGCACTCCGCTTGCTGCAAAGATCATGGACAAGACCAAGCGAAACGCAAAGCTCGAAGAAAAGATGTTCTACGTGCATGCGCTCCACCTTGCGAAATCCCCGTCGATGGTCGAAATCCAGGAAAGCGGCAAGGAAGAAAAGTTCTCGCTCGATCTTTCGTTTATTCAAGAAATCAAGGTCCTGAGCAAGAAGGCCTCCGCCCCGCAGGTGTAAGCGCAAACTTCCCGTCATCCTTGTTTTGGGTGTTGTCATGCCGGCCATTGAGCCGGCATCTCCTTTTTATTTCTATCATTCCTTCAATGAATTTCGTCCGCATATTCCTTTTGCTGGGTGCGCTTGCCGCGTACTCTTTCGGAGCATCCTCTTCTATGGAAAACCTTCTGTTCAATGGCCGCTGGGCCCATGATAACGGCGTAAGCCGCGCGAGTGCGCCTGCCGCATCCATCACGTTCAACGCCAAGGCTTCAAAGATTACGTTTACGGTCGAAGGTCATTCCCGCTGGCGCCTAGACCGCGACGGCAAGCCCGTTGAACAGTTCGAAGTCGATTCCAAGGAAGAGCGAACCATCAAGGTAGAGGACGATGGCAATTTCCACAAGTACCGTTTCATCAAGATTAGCGAAAGCGGCGTTCCCGAAATCAAGTTCTACGGCATTTCCGTCGATGGTGAATTTGGCGAAGCACCCAAGCCGTCCAATCGCCGCATCGAGTTCATCGGCGATTCCTTTACCGCGGGCTATGGCTGCGAAGGCTCCTCTGCCGAGGACGCGCCCGAGTTTGACAAGACGAACGCTTCCAAGAGCTACGCCTACCTCCTTGCGAGCGGTTTCAATGCCGACTATCAGGTGAATGCCTACAGCGGACGCGGTCTTGTGCGCAACTACGACAACATGGTACCCGAATGGACGTACGAACGCCTCTATGATTACACGGTCATGGGCTCCGTGACCTCGTATCCGAAGCCGGAACGCTGGGATTTGGAAAAGTTTCATCCGCAGGTCATCGTGATTTTTGAAGGAATTAACGATTTTCAGGGTAATCCGCCGTATGCAGATAAAGGAAAATTCAAGAAAGCATATGCTAAATTGCTCGATAAGCTCCGCAAGGCACACCCCGGCGTAAAATTCCTGCTCGTTTCCACGAAAGTATGGCCCAATGATGACCTTGCTCCGACCATAAAGTCAATTTACGACGCTCAAGTCGCTGCTGGTCACAAGGATTTGGAATATAAACACGTTCTCACATCGAATGTTGGTTTGCACGGACATCCCGACACCCATTCCCAGGAAGAACTCGCGAACACCTTGAGGCCCATAATAGCCCGGCTTGGACGGTGGCTTTCAAGATAATTTAGGCACGGAAAAAATCCTTTTTTATATATTTAGAAAACACTGATGCCAAAAATGGATATGTGATTATGTCTTCAAAAGTTATGAGAAAAGTTTATGCCCTTTTCAGGATGAATTTCCTGATTATTGTGCTTCTGGTAATTACTGCCGTAGCCATGTTTGCGTATAGGCATTTCTTAGACGACATCATGGAGATTAATCTCGGCGAATATCCATACGTGGTTGCAAGTGCCGACTCCGTGGATGGCGGTACTTCTGCTATTTCCATGACGCGCACCGATAGCTCGGTCCTCATCGAGTATGAACTCCGTGAAGGTTACGCTTACCCGTATGTGGGCATCAAGGTCTATCTCGGCGATGGCAAGACCATGGGCCGCGACCTTTCCAACTACGACAGCATCTTCGTGTGGCTCAAGCCGCGTAACGAGGGTTCCGTCCGTCTTTACATGCGCGGTTACGATAGCGCTCTCTACCGCAAGAATGACGAAACTTCCCTCAAGTTTAACGAAATCGAATTTACTCCGACCAAGGAACCGTATCCGGCTGTGTTTGTCCCGCAGGAATTCCGCGTGGCTGGCTGGTGGGTTTCCCAGAACGAAATCAACGTCCACAAGGCTCGCGTAGACCTTTCGAATATCCCGCTCATTGAAATCCAGACCGGCACGAACGCTCCGCTCGGTTATGGTGGCTGGGAAGTCAAGGGGCTCCGCTTCAAGGGCAAGAAGATTTCGCAGGTGGACCTCGTGACGACGCTTGTCGCTCTCTGGTTTGTCACCTTCCTTATCATCTTGATCATCAGATTCTTTGATTACAGTCGTGAACGCGCTCTGAACAAGAAGAAGCAAGAAGAACTCAAGAAGAACCTCATTGCTCTCGAAATAGAAAAGAGCGAATACGAAAAGTCCAGCAAGGAAGACCCGCTCACGGGTTGCCTCAACCGCGCTGGCTTCAGCGGTGTGCTCCTCCGCGAACAGGAAAAGCTCAACCGCACGGGTTCTCCGGTCTCGTTCATGATTTTCGACATTGACCATTTCAAGAACGTGAACGACACTTACGGACATCTCGTCGGTGACGAAGTTCTCGTGAATCTCGCAAAGCTCGTGCAGGGCATGATCCGTAATACGGACTCGCTCGTGCGTTGGGGCGGCGAAGAATTTGTGATTTTGAGTGAAGACACGAGCATCCAGAATGCCGCGTTCCTCGCCGAGAAGTTGCGCAAGGCAATCGAAGCTTCGACGCTTATCACGCAGCAGCAGGTGACTTGCTCCTTCGGCGTGACCGAGATGGTGCCTGGCGAAGATCCGAAGTCTCTCATTGCCCGTGCGGACAAGGATCTCTACCCTTCTAAGGAAAATGGCCGCAACCGCGTGACGGTCGCAACGTTCAGACGTAACCACTAAGGGTTCCCGATGATCCGCATTTGGCTTATTCTCGCAGTTTCGGTCTTGTGGCTCGTTTCGTGCTCCAAGCATCCGGAAGTGGACGACTTTAAGCAAATCCAGCTCCATTGGAATGCCGTTGACGAAGCGGCGGAATCGTCGGAGTCCAAAGATAAGTGTGTGATTGAAATCACATCGAAGGTAATGAGCGATCCGGTGGTGCTCAAGTCCAAGCTCGTCGAAATCTCTTACGAAGTCTTTTACCAGCTAGATGAAAAGGGCGCTCTCGTGTTTGAAGGCCGCTGTGGCGACACTCGTTTTAGCGATTTGTTGGAGTGCTCCTGGCAGTCGACTTGCTCTGGCGGTTCGGCGTCCGTTGTAAAATTCCACAACGAACGATAACGGCGTACCCTAACCTATTGAACCATATATAGATATCTTTATAGAGGTTCAAACCGCCCGCATTGTCTAGTGTCGGCAGCTCGCCGTGAGGAATTTCTGTGAAACCGATTTTTGAATATACCGATTATCGCGAATGGATTAGGGATGCTTTTGAAGATTTCAAGAAGCGTAAGACCGTTATATCCTGGCGATACATGGCAATGAAGCTCGGCGCAGACCCCGGCAACCTCCTCCGTATTTCGCAGGGGAAAATCCACCTCGCTGTAAACTTCATCAAGCCGATGGCAGAGTTCTTTGAGCTTGACGAAAAGGAAACCGCCTACTGGTCGGAACTCGTGTACTTCGGCCGCGCGAAAAGCGACCAGGAAGCCTTGAACCATTATGAGAAGATGCAGGCGCTGAAGGGCATTCCTTTAAAGCGCCTTGCCAAAAAAGAACTTGAATTTTACCGCCATTGGTACTACAACGCTATCCGTTCTGTTATCGGTATTTGTAATTTTAAAGATGATTATGAAGGTCTTGCCGAATGCTGCACGCCGGCTATCACGGTGGAGCAGGCGAAGGATGCCATCAAGCTCCTGCATGACCTGAACATGATTTCTGAGGGTAAGGACGGGTACTGGAAAGTGAATGATACATTTGTGAGTACAGGTGGTAATTGGAGATCCGAAGCGGTTCGGACATTCCAGAAGGAAACGATTCGCCTCGCGGGTGAATCGCTGGAACGGCATGCGCCTCCTCTGCGCGATATCAGCACGGTGACGATGACGTTCAACATGAACGATATCCAGCTCATTCGTGAAAAGATCAAGGAGTTCCGCTCGGACTTGCTGCGTCTTTCACAGGATGGTACGGGTGACGATACGGTGTTCCAGCTGAATGTTCAGCTGTTCCCGCTTGCTTTTACTAAGAAACTGCAGGAGAAGTCAAAATGAAAAGGCTAGCCTGCATACTTTCAGCTCTTATGCTCTGGAGCTGCTCGGACAAGGTCGCTGGTGGTCCCGGCAGCGAAACGACGAACGGCATTGCTTACTTGGGCAATGGCGCTGTGGCGTCGTACGCACGTGTGGCTATCAGAAGTGTTGATCACACTTCGACGGCTGATAGTGCGACAAATGAACTTGTGAACGCGGACTTCTACGCGGATTCCCTCGGTAACTTCTCGTTCGAGGCTCCGGAAGGCGAGTACCGCTTGACGATTGTGTATGGCGGTTCTGCCTACACTGGACTTTACTCGGGCGATACGACCTTGGGCAGCGTGAACCTTGAACCGACTGCGGCCCTTGGCGGTTTGGCCGACATGCCTGAAGATTGCGACTTTGTCTGGGTGGGCGTGCGCGGCATGGACGTGCTCGTGCGTTCGGATTCGACCGGCCGCTTTATGCTCTCGCAGTTGCCGTCGAATGACTCGTTGCAGGTGTACTTCTTGCGTGGTGACGACAACACGGTCTATGATGACTTGTCTGTAAAGCTCTCGCCGAATGAAACGGAAATGATTGATCTCCAGCCGGAAAAGCCGGATCCGTACGCCGGGAAGGTTAAGTTTGTGGCGGTGGCGGATGGCAAGGTCGTTCCGTATGCATCGCTTGCAATCCGCAAGGCTGACGCGCGTGTCGATTCTTTGCACGTGAGTAACGTCATTGCCGAAGCAGATGCTTATGCTGACAAGGACGGGCTCTTTGTCATTGATTCCTTGAAGTCTGGCGATTACCGCCTCACTGTAATGCAGTCGGGTGCCGCCTATTCCAAGGTGCTTACGGCAAAGCAGATTGCTGCCCTTGATACGATTGAACTTCAGGAAACGGCAAACTACATGAGCCGTGTGACACTCCATGCCGGCGAAAAGTATGCGTGGGTGGGAGTCTATGGTCTCGACGTCTTGACGAAGACGAACGAAGAAGGAACGTTTACACTCCCGACACTCCCGACGAATGATTCGCTCGATATCTATGTTGTCACTACTAAAGATAGCTTGTATGTAACAAAGCGTATCGCGCCTTCCAAGGGCTCTGCTGATTTCGACTACCCGTATGTCGTGATGCAGGACTTCGACAACGTGAAGGATACCGGAAGCTGGTATTTTAGCACGGATTCTGTTGGCTCCAAGATTCTGTCCAAGTCGTTCGATACGGATAACGAGCGCAAGTCCAAGGTGTTCCA
>Ga0256407_10000751_pt1 | contig 73325 bp, 70 predicted proteins | sample RumenRJG_04DNA_FD_193489 | JGI IMG/M metagenome (GOLD analysis project Ga0256407, IMG submission 193489) | Bovine rumen microbial communities from Lethbridge, Alberta, Canada - RJG_04 | ecosystem: Host-associated > Mammals > Digestive system > Stomach > Rumen | place: Canada: Alberta... | reverse complement strand
TTAGGAAAAAATAAGTTTGTCAAGTTTCTAAAATAAAAAAATATCTTCGAAGAAGATAAATTTCTCAATTGTCATCAAAACGAAGCTTTGAGCCTAAAGATTTCTAGTGTTATATCCTAAAAACGGGTATGGTCCTTATTCAAGATAAATTAAGAGATTTATGGATATTTCTAAGATAGTGTGTAAGCCCTTACATTTGTCCTTGAACAATACTTAGTAAAGGACCAAAATGATGATGAAGATTTGCGTTTTGCTATATAGGAGGACGCTTATGAACAAGAAACTCACTTTAGGAATCGGTGTTTGCGCGCTTGCCTTTGGGGCCGTGGCCGCAGTCATTAGTACGCGGGCAATCGAAGCCAAGGCGGACATTACTTGGATTGGTCTCTCTGCTACCGTGGACGGAACATCCGACTGGGGCTGGACCGATTTTGCTTGGAGCAGCGAAGACAACGGCTATGTCGTGACGAAAGAGTTCTCTAAGAACGGCGCATTCAATATAAAGTACTGGGATGGTGAGGACCATTGGTGTAACAACAAATGGTTTGTTACCGGCGAAGTAGCCGACGGATGGGCCGCCGATGGCAATAATGCTGTTTATAGCGGTGAGGAAACCAAAACGTTCAAAATCACCGCGATCAATCCACACGATGATTGGGTTGACTTAAAGATTGCGGAAGTCGACTCGCCCGAACCTGAACCCTTTGTTATCGAATCCTGGGGCTTGGTCGGTTCCGAAAACGACTGGGCGGAAACCGCTGGCTCGACATTTACCTATGACAGCGTCAATAAGGTCTACACCTTGGAATACGATGCGGCCGTCGACGAGGAATTCAAGATCCGCGCTAACGGGAAATGGGCCAACGAAGGCAGCGTCGAGCTTTGGTGGCAGTTCTGCGACAAGTTCAACCAAGATGGCAAACTTCACAAAGGCGAAACTAACGCTCAATTCAAAGTTGCGAAAACCTTTATCTTCACGATTAAAGACACACTCACCCCTGAGATCGCGGGCGATTGGGAGCAAGTAGGAGACTACATCGACGTCTCAATCAAAGGCGAACGCGCCGACGGATATTATGTCGTAGGCCTTGGGAACGATTGGACCACGGCCAGCGCAATCGGCAGCGAAACACTCGAAGACGGCAACAAATTCCAAAAGACCGGCATCGCCATGACCCACGGTGACGAATTCAAGATCGTCGCCATCAAAGACAACGCCATCGATTGGGATGATAAGATCGTTGTCGCGCCTACCAAAGCCAAATCCGAAAACGATCAAAGCGCCAACTACGTCACCGTTGACGACCACAATAACGGCATCAGCCTCAAAGCAATTGCCTCGGGCACCTTCGACGTCTACGTCAACTCCACCAGCGAAATCTATATCGTTGGCACCGCCGAAGAACGTGCCCCCGCTAAGGAAGTTGATGAGTTCATCGACGACTTCATCACCCCTAACGTCACCAACCCGGATGACAAAGGCAAATATGAGACTTGGGAATCCTGCGCCGACAAGTACACGACCGCCACGACGGTCTTGGATCGCCTGTCTGCGCAAGCTAAGAATTTGTTCTTAACCGATACTGGCGTTTCCTCCAAAATTGAAACGGCCCGCGCCTCCTATGTCTGGTGGCGGGATCATAAGGACAACGGCGGTGCGAAGATCGTTGCTCCGCTTTCCACCAAGACCACCGCGATCATCACCGTTGGCAGCGTCATCGCCATCGGCGCCATCCTCGCTGGTTCGATGATCTACTTCTCCCGCAAGAAGAAGCAGAACTAATCGCGAAAAGCCAAAAGCGAAACACTATTAGGGCTTAGGCGACGCTTAAGCCCTTTTGCTTTGTATAGTATTCGATACTATAATCTCCCCGCACATGAAGTTATCCATTGCCATTCCAGCGAAAAACCAAGCCGAGAAGACCATAGCGAACCTCTCGGATAAAATCCTCCCTTATTTCGATAAGCAGGGGATTATTTACGATGTTTTGCTTTGCACCGATGGGACGAATGAAAAAGAACAAGCCAAATACGAAACCCTGGTGAAGGATTTGCCCGGTCAGGTTCGTCTATTGCCTTTTGAGGATAAAAAAGGCAAAGGCCACGCGATCAAAAAAGCCATTCTTGCCTCCGATGCGGACTATGTCCTCTTCATGGATGCGGACCTTGCGACCGACTTATCGATTTTTGAGAAGATCAAACCGCTTCTTGGAGCCGTGGATTGCATGATCGCATCGAGGGATTTAAAAGGATCCGTCTACGTGCAAAAGCAGCCGTTTTTAAGGCGCTTGACGCATTGGGGGTGTCGGGTCGTCGTGAAAAACAGATTCCATATGAAGGGCATCAAAGACACCCAATGTGGCTATAAATGCATCCGACGCGACATCGCGACCAAATTCGTTTCGCGTTCCATCATCAACGGATTCGCATTGGACGTTGAATTGCTTTATTGTTTCTACCTTAACGGCGCTTCCATCGTCGAATTACCCGCGATTTGGACCGATGACGCCGATTCGAGCGTTGGCTCACCCTTAAAGACATCGAAGACTTTTTACGCCGATTTAAGGAAAATAAAGAAGAACAAAGCGAATTATTATTTCGCCAAGGAGGGAGAGTCATGCTGATTGATCGCGCGATCGTCGAAGTGCGCTCAGGCAATGGTGGCAATGGCGCCATATCCTTCCTGCGCGAAAAAAACATGCCTAAAGGCGGCCCCGATGGGGGTAACGGCGGAAAAGGTGGATCGGTCTATCTCGTAGCCAAATCCTCCATCAATACGCTTTTGGCTTACCGTCATTCCAGGCTACTTTCCGCCGAAGATGGGGAAAAAGGCGATAAGAAGATGCGCTTTGGCCGCGCGGCCGAAGACGTCTATTTCGAAGTCCCCGTCGGAACGGTGATCTATGAAGAAGAGGGGAACAAGTTCCTCTGCGACCTTTCCCATGAAGGAGATACGTATTGCGTCGCCAAAGGCGGCAGGGGAGGACGTGGCAACGCCGCCTATAAATCCTCGCGCCTAAAAGCCCCAAAAATCGCCGAGAATGGCTTCCCCGGTGAGCGTAAGCGCGTCATCTTAGAGCTGAAACTTCTCGCCGATGCGGGATTAATCGGCTTCCCATCGGTTGGGAAATCCACCTTGCTCAATATCGTCTCCAAAGCCGATGTGGCCACGGCGGATTATCCGTTTACGACCTTAACGCCCAATTTAGGCGTCGTTACGGTGGAATTAAACGATGGTCCCCGTCAATTCGTTTTGGCGGATATGCCGGGCCTCATCGAAGGTGCGCACGAAGGCAAAGGCTTAGGCATTACCTTCTTACGCCATATCGAACGCTGCCGAGTTCTGGTGCATATGGTCTCCATGGATGGAGAACGTGATCCCATCGAGGATTACCGTATCATCAACGAAGAGCTTAAGGATTATGGGGCAGGGCTGGAAGACCGTCCCCAGATCGTCGTCGCCACGAAGATGGACGCCGATGGGGCGGAAGAACGTAAGGCTGCATTCGATAAAACCATCGGTCAGATCTCCTTTGGAATCTCAGCGCTCATTGACGAAGGCATCGAACCCTTGATGAAGAAAGTCTATGAACTCGTCTCCAAGACCCCGACGTTCCCCTTAAAGGGACAGCAAAGCGAAGAAGAGCTCGGTGGCATGAAAGTCTACGATGCCCATCTTGACGCGAAAGAAGCTCCATTTGTCGTCCTTCGCCCCAGTGAACATGTCTTCGTGCTCACTGGCGAGGAAATCACCCGTAAATATGGTTTGATCAACCTTTCCACCGACGCGGGCGTGGCTCAATTAATCTCCTATCTCCAGCGCCTTGGGGTCGATGATGCCTTAAAGGAAAAAGGCGCGGTTAACGGCGACACCGTGCGCCTATGCGATTTCGAGTTCGAGTACCTCGAATAATATTCGACTCTAGTTTATAATCGTTGCCATGAAGAAGCGCTCGCTTTCCCTTGCTTTAATCGCCGCGCTGCTCGCGGCAGGGGTATGCATCGGGATCGTGATCGTCTTCCTCGTCGTTTATCATTGACAGTTTTATGATCTATTCTTTGACCGGTACCATCGTCGACGTGACCAGCGAGAATATCGCGGTTGATTTAGGCAACATCGCCTATGTGGTTTTCGTCCCGCGTCCCGGCGATTTTTCCTTGGGCGAGCAGAAAAAAGTCTATATCCATGAGATCTTGACCCAGGACGACCATTATCTGGCTGGGTTTGAAACCAAGATGGAGCGCGATGCCTTCCTCTCTCTCATTCAAGTCAAGGGCATCGGAGCGAAAACCGCGCTTTCCGCCCTTTCAGGCACGACACCCGACTTGCTCTTGAATGCGATTGTCAATGCCGATACCAAATATCTTAAGAAACTCCCAGGAATCGGGCCGAAAGCCGCAAGCCAAATCATCCTCGACCTCCAAGGGAAGCTCGTTCAGACCGAAGTCGCTCCGAAAAAAGACGAGCGTTATCCTTCCATCCGCGCCGCGCTTAGATCCATGGGCTACAAAGTCAAGGAAATCGACGATGCCATCGCGACTTTACCCGATGACCTCGATGAGAATACGGCGCTTCGCACCGCGCTTAGATTCTTCCGAAAGGACCGTTAGCCGATGCCTCGTTTAATGGATGTCCATAAAGAGGAGGAAGACGTTTCCACCGAAACATCGATCCGTCCTCAGACGTTAAAAGAATACGTCGGCCAAAGCGCCATGAAGGCGAATCTTTCCGTCTTCCTTGGGGCGGCGAAAAAGCGCAAGGAACCGCTGGACCATGTTTTGCTCTATGGGCCGCCTGGCCTAGGCAAAACGACGATGGCTTATGTCCTTGCCCACGAGCTTGGCAGCAACATCCGCTTAGTCAATGGCCCAAGCATCGAGCGCACCGGGGACTTAGCCGCCATCTTGACCGACCTAGAGCCGGGCGACGTCCTTTTTATTGACGAAATCCATCGCCTGCCTCGGGTCGTCGAAGAGGTTTTATATGGCGCGATGGAGGACTTTAATTTGACGATTATGGTTCCCCAAAACGGCACCAGCCATAACCTCAATCTTCCCTTGAATCCGTTTACCTTGGTTGGGGCGACGACGCGTTCGGGCGACCTTTCTTCGCCTTTACGCGCCCGCTTTGGCATCTCGATTAAGATCGATTATTACTCCGAACCCGAACTCGAGCAGATCGTCGCCCGTACCTCCAGGGTCTTGGGTACGCCAATTGACAAAGAAGCGGCGGAGCTCATCGCAAAACGCAGTAGGGGAACGCCCCGTCTAGCAAACCGTTTATTCCGCCGCGTCCGCGACTTCGCCGATTATAACGGGGACGCCTCCATCACCGCCATGACGACCAAAAAAGCATTGGAGGCGCTTCGCATCGACGATTTGGGTTTGGATGAAGTGGATATCCGTTATCTTGATTGCATCATCGAACGCTTCAAAGGCGGTCCGGTGGGGCTTGAGGCCATCGCTTCCTCCATCGGGGAAGAGATCACGAACCTTGAGGATGTCTATGAACCATATCTGGTCATGATCGGGATGATCAACCGTACCCCTCGAGGCCGCGTGGCGACGGAAAAAGCCTACGAACATCTCAAGAAACCGCATCAGCTCTTCCTTTTCTAGGAAAAAGCGCGATGGAAAGGCGAAAATCGCCTTTTTATTTTCGGTTGTCATGTGCCCGCGTGAAGAGTATCCTTTTATGCGTCAGCGTGAATTATTAATAATTCAGCGCGTTCCCCTTGGAGGATGACTATATGAGACGTCTCATCTCTTACTTAATCATCGGTGCCGCGACCTTAGTAGGCGTAGGCGCTTCTTTCGCCCCGACCGTTTTGCGTATGGATACCGATATGGCGTATTCGTCTGGCAAAACCCTTTATTTTCGCGCGAGCGAATGGGATGATGCGAGCTTAAACGGCAACTACACCAACGAATCCGGCACGTTCCTCGAATATAACGAAGCCTATTCGAAGCAGCCGATCGCCTACATCGCCGACACGATGCGTAGCCGCCTCGATGCCTTTGGCCTTTCCGGATACCGCGTCGAAACCCAAGGCACCGATACCCTCGCCGTCACCGTCCGCACCGGCGCCGACTCCGATACGCTTTATTCCTACCTTGAGCGTTATCTTTCCTTCAACGGCGGCGACTTCGAACTCGACGCCTCCGACGTTTCCGCGGATGGATACGCCTATAACGAACTCTGGTCCACGATCATCGATGGCCAAACCGCCTCGATCGTCGATATGGAGCAGGGCCAATATAACGTCCCGACCGTCGTCATCCCCTTAAAGTCCGGAAACGACTATAAGACCGCCTTCGACGACCTCGTCAAATATTGCACCGACAATTCCTCGGAAGCGGATGAAGAAGCCGGCACCGACGCCAAGACCTGCAACATCGTCGTCTGGGCCAACCGCGCCGAAGGCGATACCTACGAAAACTCCTCCAGCAACCCCAACGTCTCCGCCAAGATCGTCTCGATGGTGAATCCCGCTAACGCCGCCTACTATGCTTCGACCGATGAGAAGAAAGAGAATCCAAGCCTTCGCCTGATTCCTTCTTCCGCAGCCACCGGTGGCGAATCCTATGACCCCACCAAGACCCAGGAAGCCTATGAGGCCGCCAAGGCGCTCATGCTCACCATCAATGCGGGCGAATTCCGTTATAGCGAACTCCAAGGCGGTGCCTCGACCGCGCCGAAATTCGCCGTCAACTACCTTTATAGCGAAGTGGCTGACGCGAGCGTCGAAAACCTCGCCAAAAACGGCGATTGGAATCGCGAACTCGCGATGTCCTCGACTCTGATCGCCACGCTAGTCTGCGCGGCCTTCATGATCGTCCTTCTCGCCGTCTTCGAGCGCATCATGTCCGTGCTTGAAATCAGCGTTTTGGGCATTTCGACCTTCTCCGCTTTAGCCACTTTCGTCGCTTATGGCGCGCCCTTTAACATCGCCGCCTTAATCGGACTCGTCGGTAGCCTTGCCGCCACCTTATTCGGCAGCCTCTTCTATAGCGCCAAGCTCAAAGAGGAGATCTACAAGGGCCGTAGCTTGAAGAAAGCCCACACCGAAGCGGTCCGTAAATCCCTTTGGCCGACCATCGACATGGGCATCGTGACCATCGTCATCGGCATCTGCGTCTATGGCCTTGCTGGAGACGTCGCCTCCAAAGCGGGCGTCATGCTCGTCCTTGGCGGATTCTTCGGCCTGCTCGCCAACTTGCTCTATACCCGCGTCGCCGGGTGGCTCCTTTGCAACGATTCCTACATGGCAAGCGCCTTCCCCAAATTCCTTGGCGTGCGCCCCGAACGCATTCCGGACCTCGCCAAAGAAGAGAAACCTTCCTACTTCGGACCTTATGCCGGCAAGGATTTCTCCAAAGGCAAATGGATTAGCCTCGCCGCGACCTGCTTGCTCGTTTTAGGCGGCATCGGCACCGCGATTGGCTTTGGCGTGGCAAGTGGGGGAACCTCCTTCTTCAATTCCAGCGCCTACGAATCCGCTCCCTCGGTATTACGCATCGACGTGCGTAGCGATGAGGCCAGCACCATCAAAATCAACGGATTAAGCGAAATCTCCGCGCTGAATGACGCTAACTTCAAAGAAGGCGATACCCCGAACGACTTGTTCCACCTCTATAAGATCGATGGCAAATATTTATCCGATTACGTCACCGATTTGACCCTCTCGAGCACCTCCAAATCCGTCTACCAAGGCGAAACGGGCGATGGCGAAACCTATTATTGGTTCTATTACCAGGCGACCCTTGGCAAAGATGCCGCGAAGATGACCTCCTGGATCAAAAACGCCGAAACCACCTTATCGCTTCAGAAGTGGAACGGCAGCGCCTACGTCGCCATGCCCGAAACCACCTTCGCCGAACTTGCGGGCGATTTGATCGCCGAAGTCGGTAGCCCGGTCTCCGGCGAACTTCCTAACGGCGCCTATAGCGAGGAAGTCTACGTGACCTTCTCCGCCGTCACGCCGGCCGATTTGACCCCGTATTTATGGCAAGTCACCTTGGCCTTAGGCGTAGGCATCGCCTCGGTCCTCGTCTATTTGGCGATCCGTTATCGCCCAAGCCGTGGCCTCATCGCCGGACTCATCCTTGGCGGGAGCGCCTTCATCGGCACGAGTTTCTTCATCATCACCCGCATCTCGACCCTACCGATGGTATCCTTAGGCTCGATCCCCGTCGCCATCTTCGTCGCCGCGATCGCGCTCTTCGTGCTTTCTGGCGAACGCGAGATCTTCCGCGAATCCAAGCAGCGCGACAAAGACACCGCCGAATTCCGCAATCAGTGCCTTGCCGAGGCCTCGGGACGTCAAGCGGGCAACGTCTTGCTCCTTGCCTTGCTTGGCTTCTATGTGGCGGTGGTCTTCCTCGCCTTTGGGCCCAGGATCTATGGCAACGCCTACCTCGCTTGGATCCTTGGTTTGGCATTTGGCCTTGCCTTGGTCCTTACTTGCCTTAGCTTCTTCTCGGGGAAACTTGGACTCGTATTAGGCAAGATCCGCTTCCAGCGCGATCCGAATAAGATCCGCCGCAAGAAGAAAGCAAAAACCGGCGGTCAACTCATGAAGAAGGGCAAATCCGCCGAACCGGAGGAATCCATATTCATTGGAATCAACGACTGATGTTGGATCTGTTAACCCGTTTAAAAGAGCATTACCAACTCAGCGAAGAGGAGTTCGCGGCCTACTGCCGTGAGCCCTCTTTTTCCTCTATTCCGACGATTGAGAACGAATTGTCCGTCCAGACGGCCTTAAGGAGAATCGTCCAAGCCATCGAACACAACGAACGCATCCTCATATACGGGGATTTCGATACCGACGGCATCATGGCGACCTCGATTCTTGTGCGAAGCTTCCATTTGCTCCATAAGGCGGTCTCCTTCTTCATCCCTTCGCGCTATATGGACGGGTATGGCTTAACGATGGAAAACGCGGAGAAAATCGCCGCGAAAGGCTATGGCCTCGTGATTTTGGTCGACAATGGCGTCAGCTGCCTCCAAGAGGTCTCTTTCCTCCTTTCCAAAGGCATCGAGACCATCATCATCGACCATCACGATTTGCCTAGTGTCTTGCCTCCTTCGGTCACGACCATCCACCCCAAATTACTCCCTTATGGCAAAATTCCCGTCAGCGCCGGTTACCTTAGTTTCCTCTTCTCCATTTGCCTTTTAGGCAAGAAGGATGATTATTTGATGACGTTAGGGGCGATTTCGACGATTTCCGACTGCATGCCCTTGCATCAATATAACCGTGTGATCGTCGCCCTGGCATTACGGGCCATCCGTTACAACAAATATCCAGAGATCATTCAGCTCGCCGAGCGCACGTTGATTGACGAAACCACCCTCTCCATGAGCGTCATTCCGATGATCAACGCCGTCGGACGCATTTTCGAGGACCATCAAATCGCGAAACTCGTCCATTATTTCGCCGATTTGGAAGGCGAGAAAAAGCCTAGTATCGCAGAGTGGATGAAAGAGGCCAATCAGCGCAGAAAGCAAGCCACCGCCGCGGCGATGGAGCGCATCCGTCCCGAACTGGATTTGCCCGCGATCACGGTGGTGGGGCATCTCCAGGAAGGACTAAACGGCTTGCTCGCGAATAAGTTATTAACCGCGTACGATAAGCCCGTCGCCGTCTTCTCTAGCGCGAAGACCGACCCGACGTTGTACGTTGGTTCCATCCGTTCCCGCGAGGGCTTCGACGTGATGGAATTTGAAGCCTCGATCGCCCCCTTAATGGCAAAAGGAGGGGGACATGCCCATGCGGGAGGATTATCGATCCGCAAAATCGATTATGGGGCGTTTAAGGACGCATTCGAGAAATTCGCCTTCCGCCATCCTCACGTGAGGAAGCAGGAGGAGACGATGCCACTTTTACTAAGCGAAGTGAACATGGAATCGTATCGCAGTTTAAGGATGTTTGGCCCTTTCGGCCACGATTATCCCGCGCCGACCTTCGTCATTGAGGATATCCCTTTATCTTCGCTTCAATGGAACCGCGAAGAGAAGATGCTTCTGACGCCGCTAGGGAACAATGTATGCCTCTTCTCCTTTAATTTCCCAAAACCTTCCTTCATCGATCCCGAGGCAAAAGTATCCCTCAAAGGCCATCTCCAGCTCGAGGAATACCGCGGCAAAGTGAGCCTGCGCTTCGTTTGTGAAAAGGTTTGATGGTCGAATCTAAGATTCGTGTCTATACTATAGCCCTATGGAAGAGACGAAGAAGTTATTGCCCAATGGGGGTTACCCCATGCACCGTTTCGAGGATCTCGAGAGCCTTTATTTCGTCTACATCACCAATCCCGAAGACCGTAAGCTGATCCAAAAGGCTTATGAATTCGCCGCGGCCAAGCACGCCACCCAAATCCGCCGTTCGGGCGAGCCTTATATCCAGCATCCGATCGAAGTCGCCTATATCTGCGCCCAACTTCAATCCGGCCCGGCGACCATCGCAAGCGCCTTCCTCCATGACGTGGTGGAAGACACCGATACCACGATTGAGGACATTGAACGCGAGTTCGGCCCCGACGTAGCCAAAATCGTCGATGCCTTAACCAAAATCCAACGCATGAAGCTCTCCCACATGACCGCGGAGGACTTCGAGGCCGAAGACCATCGAAAGATCTTCCTTGGCATGGCGCAGGACGTCCGCGTCATCTTGGTCAAACTCGCCGACCGCCTCCATAACATGCGCACGCTTGATTCGCTGCGCCCCGAGCGTCAGATCGCTCTAGCGAAAGAAACCTTGGAAGTGTTCACGCCCATCGCCCATCGCTTAGGCATCAGCACCGTCCAATCCGAACTCGAGGACCTTTCCTTGAAATATCTCGAGCCCGAGAAATACCAATCGATCCTCGACCTCGTCAACGAGAAATACGAGCACCGTAAGCAGTCGTTAGAAAACCTGAAGAAGCGCATCGCCGACCTCCTTCTCGACCATAAGATTCCCTTCCGCATGGAATCGCGCGTCAAATCAATCTATTCCATCTACAAAAAGATGTACATGAAGGGCCATTCCTTCGACGATATCTATGATATCTTGGCCATCCGCGTCATCACCGAATCGGTCCTTAATTGCTACGAGATCCTAGGTATGATCCATTCGATCTATAAGCCGATCCCCGGGCGATTCAAAGACTACATCGCCATGCCAAAACCCAACATGTACCAGTCGCTCCATACCTCGATTCTCACCGGGGATGGGCAGGTGTATGAGCTTCAGATCCGCACCGAGGAAATGGATTCCATCGCCGAGACCGGCGTCGCGGCGCATTGGAAATACAAAGAAGGCAACAACTATAACGCCAAGGCCGAGCAAAAGGAGATCGAGCAGAAGCTCCATTGGTTCCGCGACTTCCTCTCGCTTTCGGGCGAACAAGGCGATAACGGCAGCGCCACCGAATACATGGCGGCGTTATCCAACGATATTTTCGGCGCCAACGTCTATGTCTTCACCCCCTTAGGCAAAGTCATCGACCTTCCCACCGGGGCGACCACGCTCGACTTCGCCTATAAAATCCATACCAAAGTAGGCGATTCGGCCGTCGGAGCGGTGGTGAACGGGGTCCTCGTCCCTCTTAACACCGAGCTAAAGACCGGCGACGTCTGCGAAATTCGCACCTCCAAAACCGCCCGTCCAAACGACTCCTGGTTAGAGATCGCCAAGACCAACTCCGCGAAGAACCATATCCGCCACGCACTTCAAAAGCGTAACGCCGACTTAGTCCGCTTAGAACGGGCCAAAGCCGGGAGGCAATCCCTCGTCGACGCCTTCAAGATGCAGGGGATCGACGAAACGGAGATGGTGAAGCTACTCGAAAGTAGCAACGCCCTCCATAACGAATACCATTTCGACACCTTGGATGACTTCTACGTCATGGTCTATGGCAAAAACCCCGCTCCCGGGGCGGTCATCGACTTGCTCAAGGTCCGCAAGAAAGCCCAAGTCCCGACCATCCACGTCAAAGAAAGCAAAGCCTCCGACGATAAGAACCCCGTGGAAGTAAGCGGGGGAGTCACTGGGCTTGCCATCGCACTCTCGCAATGCTGCCGCCCGATTCCCGGCGACCCCATCGTGGGTTATATCACCCGTGGCAAAGGCATCACCGTACATCGCAAAGATTGCCCGAACGTCGCCGATGGCAAACGCCTCATCGAGGTGCACTGGAAGCAAGAACTCGGTAGTTCGGTCTATCCCGTCGACATCGAGGTGTTCGCTTCCGACCGCAGCAACTTGGTCAGCGACATCATCCAGGTGTTCGCCGCGCGCTCGGTCGCGGTGCGGGACCTTCACGCCAAACTCATCCCCGAGAATAACGGCGCCTTAGTCGAACTCACCGTCGCCGTGAATAACGCGAAGATCCTCGAGGATTGCTTCGCCGACCTTCTCGGCGTCAAAGGCATTTACGAAGTCAGCCGCATCACCCATTGATCGACTTCGTCCTACACCCTTTATATAAACGCGCATAGGCGCATATAATAAACCCGCAGATTGGAGAATTTATGCCAACCATCAATCCCGTTAAAGGAACGCATGACATCATCGGCGAAGAAGCCGACGTCTATGCTTATATCGAAGAAACCTTCGCCGAAATGGCCAAAACCTTTGGCTATGCCCACATCGTCACCCCGGTGATCGAGCATACCGAGGTCTTTGACCGCGCGGCAGGGGAAGGAAGCGACGTCGTCCGCAAGGAGATGTACACCTTCTTGGATAAAGGCGACCGCAGCTTGACCTTGCGCCCCGAGGGCACCGCCGGAGTCATGCGTAGCATCGTCACCAACAAGCTCTATGCCACCCCGGACATGCCGTTAAAGTATTTCTATTCCGGCACGGCATATCGTTATGAACGTCCCCAGTTAGGACGATATCGCGAATTCCGCCAGATGGGCGTGGAATGCGTGGGCGAGGATAACGTCTATTTGGACGTCGAGACCATCGCCTTGGCCTATCGGTTCCTTAGCTACCTAGGCTTCAACGACATGAAGCTCGTCATCAACACGTTAGGGGATAAGGAGTCGCGTCTACGTTACCGCGCCGCCTTGGTCGATTTCTTCAAGGATAAGATCGATGCCATGTGCGAGGATTGCAAGCAGCGCCTCATCCTCAATCCGCTGCGCATCCTCGATTGCAAAGTTCCCGAGGACCATGAACTCGCCAAAAGCGCCCCCAAGATGAAGGATTTCCTCTCGGAAAGATCGAAGGAGCGTTACGAAGCGACCAAAGAGCTCTTGAAGCAACTTCAGATTCCCTTTGAGGAAGACGACACCTTAGTCCGTGGCCTTGATTACTATGGCGAAGTGGTGTTCGAAGTCCATTGCATCTCCCCCGAAGGACGCGATTATGGCGCGATCTGCGGTGGTGGCCATTACGAAGGCATCCTTTCCTCGTTTGGAGGACCAAGCGATAACGACGTCGGCGTAGGCTTTGGAATGGGCATAGAACGCATCTATTCCTTAATGAAGGAATTCGGCTTAACGACCGATTTAAGCGAAGGGCTCGACATCTTCATGATGCCCTTAGGGGAAGAAGCGATCCCCGCCGCGCTGACGCTTGCCGACGCGATCAGGGAGTTAGGCTATTCGGTCGAACTTCCCTATAAGTCCTGCAAGCTTGGCGCCTTATTCAAGAAGGCCGAGCGCAAGAAAGCCAAATTCGCCATCATCTTCGGTCTTGATGAAATCAAAGCCCAGACCGTGCAGGTCAAAGATTTAGCAAAACAACAACAGGAAGAGGTGTCCATCACCGAACTTCCGCGTTATCTCGACGCCCATATCGGTGCCGAGAAAGGAGAATAACCATGTACCGTAACCATGTGAACGGAACGCTGCGTCTAGAAGACGTCGGCAAAGAAGTGATCCTCACCGGATGGGTGGCCCAGCGCCGCAACCTCGGTTCGCTTCTTTTCTTGGATTTGAGGGACACGACGGGCATCGTCCAATGCGTGAGCCCCACGCCGGACAACCTTCCCGACATCCGCAACGAATACGTTGTCCAAGTCAAAGGCAAAGTCCAAAAGAAAGACGTCCCCAACAAGAACCTCGCCACGGGCGAAATCGAAGTGCTCATCGAGGAACTAAACGTCATCAACAAGGCGATCACGACGCCGTTTATCATCGCCGATCGCACCGACGCACTCGAAGAGACCCGCCTCCAATACCGTTACCTCGATTTGCGTCGGCCGAGCATCCAGAACAATCTCCGCATCCGCGCCAAAATCGTCGCCGCGGCCCACGAATATTTCGATAAACACGGGTTCCTCGAGGTCGAAACCCCGATGCTGAACCTCTCTTCCCCCGAGGGTGCGAAGGAATATTTGGTTCCCAGTCGTATCCACCATGGATGCTTCTACGCGCTTCCCCAGTCCCCGCAACTATGGAAGCAGCTCCTCATGATTGGTGGCTTAGAACGTTATTACCAGATCGCCAAATGCTTCCGTGACGAGGACCTCCGCGCCGACCGTCAGCCCGAATTCACCCAAATTGACTTAGAGACCTCCTTCATGGACATGGACGAAATCCTTTCCTTAATGGAAGGATTCCTCTATAAGGCCTTTAAGGAAGCCGCGGGAGTGGAGATTTCCCTTCCGCTTCGCCGCATTCCCTATTGGGAGGCCATGGACACCTATGGCTCGGATAAACCCGATACCCGTTATGGCTTGACCTTAAAAGACCTTTCCTTGCTCCGCGAAAGCACCTTTGAAGGATTCGGCGAGAAGGATTACATCAAAGGCATCATCATCCCCGGCATCGCCAAGGAAACAAGCCGTAAGAACCTCGACGAATATAACCTCGAGGCACGGAAGTTCGGCCTAAAGGGCGTCTTTACCCTCAAATACGTCGGTGGCGCCTTTGAAGGAAGCTTCGCCAAGTTCCTCACCGAAGAGACCGCGAAGAAGCTCGTGGAGACCTTTAATCTGAACGAAGACGACCTCATCCTCTTCGCCGCGACGCCTTCCCGTCACCAAATCGACAACGGCCTTGGCGCCCTCCGTACCTTATTCGCGAGGAAGCTCGGCCTCATTAAGCCTGGAACCTACGACCTCCTTTGGGTCGTCGACTTCCCGATGTTCACCCCCGTGGAAGGGGAGGACCGCTACGTTGCCGAGCACCATCCCTTCACCCGCCCGCGCGATGAAGACCTCCCATTGCTCGACACTAGGCCCGAAGAAGTCTTGGCCTATGCCTACGATATCGTCATCAACGGCTATGAAGCCGGTGGTGGAACCCTCCGTATCTACGACCATGACACGCAGTGGAAGATCTTCAAGATCCTCGGCTTATCCGATGAAGACGTCGCGAATAAATTCGGCTGGTTCATCGACGCCTTCAAATACGGTGCCCCGCCGCATGGTGGCATCGCCTTTGGCCTCGACCGTCTGACCATGATCATGGCGGGCACGGAGAACATCCGCGACGTCATCGCCTTCCCCAAGAACCTCCAGGCCGTCGACCCGACCTCCAAGGCTCCGCGCGAAGTCACCAAAGACCAGCTCGAAATCCTTGGATTGGAGCTTGCAAAAGAGGAGAAGTAGGATTCTATATACTTGTATATAGGAACTACAATAAATCTACTAAATAATTACTAACGTTAGAAAGGATTAGCCCATGGCCAATACTCGTAACGACATCCACCAAACCTCCATCTCCGCTTTGCGTAGCTTGGTCATTGACATGACGAACGCCGCCCATTCCGGTCACCCGGGCATGGCCCTAGACGTCGCCCCGGCGGTGCATGCCTTATTCCATGACCATGTGATCGCTAACCCCGACGAGCCTAAGTGGATCAACCGCGACCGCTTCGTCCTTTCTAGCGGCCACGTCTCCGCTCTTTTATACGCGAACCTGCATTTATGCGGCTATGACGTGAAGATGGAGGACATCAAAGCGTTCCGCAAACTCGGTTCGAGGACGCCGGGCCACCCCGAATTCGGGGAAACGGCGGGGGTCGATGCGACCAGCGGTCCTTTAGGACAAGGCATCGCCCAAGCGGTGGGCATGGCTTTGGCGGAAAAACATATCCGCGCCCGCTATCCGCACTCTTCTGGCGTGTTCGGCCATTACACCTATTGCCTCTGTGGCGATGGATGCTTGCAAGAAGGCATCTCCCAGGAAGCCATTTCCCTCGCGGGCCATCATCATCTGTCCAAACTCATTTTGATCTATGACGCGAATGGGGCGACCTTGGACGGACCGACTTCCGATTCGTTAAGCGAGAACATCGAGCTCCGTTTCCTCGCCTCCGAGTGGAACGTCCTCATAGTCCATGACGGCAACGATTATGAAGCCTTGACCAAAGCCATTGGCAAAGCTAAGAAGAGCTTAGACCCCACGGTCATCATCGTCGAATCCATCATCGGCTATGGCAGCAAAAAGGCCGGTAGCCATAAGACGCACGGGGAACCTTTGGGAGAAGAAGACGGCGCCTATGCCAAATCCGTCTATGGATATGATTTGCCCGCCTTCACCGTCCCCGAGGCCGTCTACGAATCCTATAGGAACGCATTTGGGCTTCGTGGCAAACAAGCTTACGACGCCTACTTAAAAGCGGTGGAAGAATACCGCGCCTCCTATCCGGAAGAAGCCAAGGCGTTCTTCGATGCCTTCGAAGGAACCTCTGACGTGGTCCCCGCATACCCAGAGTTTGAGATCGGCAAAGTCGAAGCGACCCGTTCGAGTTCGGGCAAATGCCTTAAGGCGCTTCATGATGTGCTTCCATTCACCTTTGGCGGGTCCGCCGACGTGGCGGGTTCCACCAAAACCGGCATCTCGGGTGAACCGATGTTCGATTTCGACCATCCCGAGGGACGCGACATGCATTGGGGCATTCGCGAATTCGCGATGGCGAGCTGCTGCAATGGCATGGCGCTTCATGGAGGCGTGCTGCCTTATGGGGCCTGTTTCCTCGTCTTCGCCGACTATTTGAAGCCCGCCTTACGCCTTAGCGCCTTGCAGAAGCTCAAAACCTTCTTCCTCTTCACCCACGATTCGATCGCGGTGGGGGAAGATGGTCCAACCCACCAGCCCATCGAGCAGCTTGCGATGCTTCGCTCCATCCCCGGCATGGAAGTATTCCGTCCCGCCGACGCCCACGAAGTGATCGCCGCCTACGAAACCATCCGCTTAAAGAAAGAAGGGCCGACCAGCTTGATCTTGACCCGTCAAAACGTCCCGACGTTAGAGGAAACCGACGTCGAAGGCGCGAAGAAGGGCGGTTACCTCGTCTTTAACCCCAAAGGCGCGAAGCATTTGATCCTTGCTACCGGCAGCGAAGTTTCCTCCGCGTTAGCGATTGCCAAAGCTTTGACGGAAGAAGGCAAACCCATCGCCGTCGCTTCCTTGCCAAGCATCTCGCGTTTCCTAAGCCAAGATCCGGTTTATATCGATTCGGTGCTCTTCGTGCCGTATGAGAAGCGTATTTCTATAGAAATGGCCTCGACGTTTGGTTGGGGAGGCCTCGCCAAAAACAACATCGGCATCGATACCTTCGGCGCTTCGGGCAAAGACGTGGACGTCATCGCCTCCTTTGGCTTTGACGTCGCCTCGCTCCGGGCCAAAGTTGAGGAAATCCTCAAAGGGAAATAACATATCGTTATGGGAAACTACATCGCCATCAACAATTACAGCGGTCTCGGGAACATCGGCATCTCCCGTAATTCCATCGCCTCCATCGTCGCGTTAAGCCTGCGGGAAGTGCATGACGTGAACCTTTATGGTCCGCATAAGAAGTCGCGTAGTAAAGATACCGCCTTAGGGAAATTGCTCGCCGCCAAATCCGGCGTCCGCATCGTCTTCACCAAGGAAGGCAAAGCCTCCATCCGCCTCGAAGTGACGCTTCGCCATGGCGTGAATGTGGTGGACGTATGCCAAAAGATCCAGGAGACCGTCGCCAACGCCTTGGAGCTCATGTGCGACGTCGTTCCGTTTGACGTCCAAGTCAAGGTGATGCGCTTTGCTTAAGCAAAACCAGGAAATCGTCACACGCTTCGAGCGTCTTTTGTCCAGCTACCAGAAGATCGCGATGTTTTTGCTCATGCCTTCGCTTATCTCGGCGTTTTCCACCGCGGTTTTGTTATTCAACAAACAATATAACCTCACCTTATCGATGGGCATTATCTTGGCTTTCCGCCCGCTTATTCCAAGCGAACAAGACTTCGCCTTATTGCTCATCGCCCTTGGGGTGCTTGTTCCCTTTGTGGTCTTAGGACTATTTGCCGCGAAAGGGAAGCTTTGGTGCTATTTGACCGGCATCGGGCTTTATCTTGCCGACTTAATCGTGGGACTCATCCTTGGCGATCCGACTTCCGTCTCGCGTTATATCATCATGATCGTGATCCACGCCGTGTTCTTGATCGCCTTCGCAGTGGGGCTAATCTTCTATTTCAAAGCCGATAAGCTCCTCAAAGCCCATCCCGACGCCATTCTCCACAAGGAATAGCGACTCCTTATGGCGTGCCTAGGGTAGGCGTGCTAAGATGTGGGCGCCTTAAGGAGGCACTTGTTCTATGGAAGACGAAAATTACGGCGAAGCCCCAACTCGAAACAGCATGCAAAAGGTGGCTTTGACCGCCATTTACGACGCCTTAACCTATAAGAACATGGGCTTAGACATCGACGTTCACGACATCGTGTCGTCGCTTTGCGAGCAGCCTTTCGAGGACTGCGATTATTTCGTCAAAGCCGCCTTGGTCATGATGATCAAACATTATGATGAAGCGGTGGAGGCTTTTTCCGCGAAGATGCGGAAATGGACCTTCGACCGCCTCAACCGCATCGAACAGGCGGTGTTGCTTCTTGCTTACGTCCATTATTTCTATATCGATCCGAGCGTCGAAAAAGGCGTCGTCATCGACATCGCGGTCAAACAAGCGAAGCTTTTCTTAGACGACAAAGACTACAAATTCGTTAACGCCATCTTGGATAACGTCTTGAACCATGCCGAGTAACGCTCCACGGGAAACCATCTCCGTCTCCGAGCTTAACGCCTACATCAAGACCAAGCTCGAGGGAGATTTTCTTTTGCATGACATCGCATTAAGAGCGGAGATCTCGAACTTCAAATCCTATCCTAGTGGCCATAGCTATTTCACCCTGAAGGACAAAGACTCGATGATTTCGGCCGTCATGTGGGCCACCTATGCCTCCAAGCTGCGCTTTGCGCCAAAAGACGGGGACGAGGTGCTCGTCCATGGCAGCATCGCGGTCTACCCGCCCCGTGGGACCTACCAATTGAGCGTCTTTTCGATGGAACCCTTTGGGTTAGGCGCGGAACTCCTGCGCCTTCAACTCCTCAAGGAGAAGCTTGCCAAAGAAGGGCTCTTCGATGAATCCAGGAAGCGTCCCTTACCGAAATTCCCGAAGAAAGTAGGGGTCATCGCCGGGAAAGGCTCGGCGGGACTTCGCGATATCGTCGTCAACATCCATAACCGTTGGCCCTTGGTGAATCTCATAGAGTTTCCCTCTCTAGTCCAAGGCAAGGAAGCGCCCAAAGCTCTGATCGACGCCTTCCATAAGGCCCAAAGCGAGAACCTCGACGTCTTGATCATCGCCCGTGGCGGTGGTTCGAGCGAGGATCTTGGCGCCTTCAACGACGAAGCTCTTATTCGAGAACTCGCGAAAAGCAGTTGTCCCATCATCTCCGCCGTCGGGCACGAAGTGGATACGACCCTCGCCGATTTGGTCGCGGATAAGCGCGTATCGACGCCAACCGCGGCCGCCATCGCCGCCGTGCCGGACAAAAACGAGATCTACCAAAGCCTCGACGAATCGCTCGACCGCCTCCAAAACGCGACAGAATCGCTTCTAAGGCGTTATAAGCAGAAGGTCGACTATCTTTCCGACCGCGCCTTCTTCAAGCGCCCAGAGAGCCTTTATAGCGCCCAAGTGGAGAAACTGGAAATCACGCGGCAGCGCCTAACGAAGGATTTTGAGAACTACATGGCTTTGAAGAAAGCCCGCATCGACGCCCTAGGCGCGAAGCTCGTGGCCTTAAACCCCACAAACGTCCTCGACCGAGGCTATTCGATCGTCCTTGACGAAAAAGGCGCACCGATGCGTTCGATTGCCCAGGCAAAGCAAGGGCAAAGCATTAAGACACGTCTTAAAGATGGTATAATCGAATCGACCATCACCAAGACGGTGAAGGAGTGACCAATGGAAGAGACCAAGCAAACCTTCGAGCAACGCCTTGAAGCCTTATCGTCGATCGTCGCCAAAATCGAAGGCGAAACCTTGCCTTTAGAAGAGGCGTTAAAAGCCTATGAAGAAGGCAAGAAACTCATCGATTCCCTGCAGAAGGATTTGAAAGAAGCGGAAGAGAAAATCAAAGAGTCTCTTAAAGAGGAATAAACAAATTAGTAGTTTATTGGTAATAATATAGCATTATGGAAGAGGAAACGAAGAACACCGGACTCTGCTACAAAGACCCAAGCTTCCTCAAAGGGATGTCGCGGGAAGAGCTTTTGCGTGTCTGCGCGGATATCCGTAACGAAATCATCCGCGTCTGCTCGACCTATGGGGGCCATCTTTCCTCAAACTTAGGCGACGTCGAACTCATCGTCGCCTTACATCGGTGCTTCGATTTTTCCAAAGACAAGCTCATCTTCGACGTCGGCCATCAATGTTACGCGCATAAGATCCTTACCGGGCGTAGCCTCGAGCACTTAAATCAAAAAGGGCAGGTGGCTGGCTTCCAAAAGATGGCCGAAAGCCCTTATGACCCGTGGGAAGCAGGGCATTCCTCCACCTCCATCTCCGCGGCGCAGGCCTTCGCGATCAAGCGCGACCAAGAAGGCAAAAAGTTCGATGTGGTGGCCTTTATCGGCGATTCCTCCATCGTTAACGGCGTCTCCATGGAAGCCTTGAACAACCTCGCGGCAGGGGATAATAAAGTCATCGTCATCCTCAACGACAACGACATGTCCATCGGACGTCCCGTCGGCGGACTCGCCCGCTTTTTTTCCAATATCTCCACCGGCGTCGCCTATACGCGCATCAAGTCGAAATACCGCAAGGCTTTGAGCAAGACCCGCTTTGGCCACGCATTCTATGAATGGTCGCGCTCGGTGAAGAACTGGATCAAGCGCAAGCTCGTGCCCCTAACCGTCTTCGACAACATGGGTTTCACCTACATCGGGCCGATCGACGGCCATAACATCAAAGCCATCGAAAAAGCCTTGATGAGGGCAAAAAGAGCGACCAAATCGGTTGTTTTGCATGCCCGCACCATCAAAGGCAAAGGATATTCCTACGCCGAGAACGACCAAACCGGCTATTGGCATGGCGTGACGCCGTTTGACATCGCCACCGGGCAACCCAAGAACCTCCATCCCGGATTCATTTCCTGGAGCCATTACATGGCGGACCTTACCCATGAGATCATGGGCGAGAAGGGCAACAGCCACCTCGTCGTCCCCGCCACGGCCAAGGGCAGTGGCCTTGAAAAGGCCTTCGCCGCCTATCCCAAACGTTGCCATGACGTGGGCATCGCCGAAGAGCACGCCGCGACCTTATGCGGTGGCTTAAGCGTCAATGGCGTCCACCCGATTCTTTCGATCTATTCGACCTTTATGCAACGCGCCTATGACGAAATCAGCCACGACTGCGCCCGCATCAAAGCCGACATGACGATCCTCGTCGACCGGGCTGGATTCGTCGGAACCAACGGGGAAACCCATCAAGGTCTTTATGACGTCGCCTATCTTAAATCCATTCCAAACGTCGTCATCACGATGCCTTCCTCCAAAGCCATCGCCCGCGCGCTATATTACCAATCCTTCGACCATCATGGCGTCTTCGCGATCCGTTATCCCCGTGAGATGGTCCATGACACGGAGGAATCCACCGGGGCCTATCTCCCTTATATGCGCTGGAGATATGAGCAGAACTCGTCCTCCAAGAAACTGGCCATCGTCGCCGTCGGCCCAAGGGAACGCAAGATCCTCGAAGAGGTGAAGAAGCGCTTCTTGGACGCCGAAATCATCGATCCGGTCTATCTTTTCCCGCTTCAAGAGGACAACATCCTGCCGTTATTAAGCTATCAGAACATCCTCATCTACGATTCCTATGGGGTGAAGGAAGGCTTCGCGGATAGTTTGCTCGCCGCCTTATGCGAACATGGCTATACCGGCAAAGTATCCGTCCGCGCCGTCCCGCTTGCCTTCGTGCCGCATGCGACGGTGAACGAACAGCTTTCGGAGTTTGGCTTATTGCCCGAACAAGTCGTCGAGGAAGCCGCTCGCCTTTTATAAGGCGGTAAGACCGTAAAATAGTATCCACTTAACATAACGCCATTTATAATGGGGGCATGTCCAAGGTCATCGTCCACATCGACCTCAACGCCTTCTTCGTGACGGTGGAATGTTTTCGCGACCCTTCCTTACGTGGCAAGCCGGTGATCGTCGGCCATACGGGTCGTTCGGGCATCGTCTCGACATGCTCCTATGAAGCCAGGGCTTTCGGGGTCCATTCGGGACAGCCGACCTTCCAAGCGTTGAAGCTTTGCCCCCAAGCGATCGTGGTGGAACCTCATTTCCATGACTACGAGGTGTATTCCCGTACGTTTTTCTCCTATGTGCAGCGTTATACGCGCACCATCGAAGTCGCCTCGGTGGACGAATGCTATTGCGACATGACCAAAGCGTTGCAGGGGGTAAGCGATCCCATCGCCTATTTCCGGAACATGCAGTTCGAACTCAAGAAGGAGACGGGGTTAACCTGTTCCATCGGGGTCGCCCCAACCAAATGGCTCGCCAAGATGGCTTCGGATATGAAAAAGCCGATGGGGCTTGTCATTTTAAGAAGAAGGGACATCCCCACGATGCTCTATCCGCTTCCCATCGAATCGTTTTGGGGCATCGGCAAGAAGACCGCGCCCCATCTACGAGCCTTAGGCATTGACACGATCGGGGATTTGGCAAGGACACTAGAGAATGGCGTTCCCGACCTTTCGTCGACCATGGGCAAGTTCTACGAGACCTGCAAGGCCTGGATCAGCGGGAGAAGCAGCGACGAAATCCAGGTTGAAAGAGACGAGCCCAAATCCGTGGGCGTCTCCGAGACGCTTATGTATGACTGCACCGGCTTAGCCGAAGTGCGCGCGACCTTAAAGCGCGTCGCCGAAGAAGTATCCAGAAGAGCCGCGAAGGAAGGGAAAGTGGGGCGAGGCATGACCTTGCACGTCAAAGACACCTCCTTCAAACTCCATAGCAAAGCCTATTCCTTTGCAGAGCCTACCCGCAGTGCGGACATCCTGTTCGAACGGGCGTGTCTTTTATACCAAGCAAACTATGAGACCATGGAAGTCCGTCTGGTGGGCATCACGTTAGAAAAGCTTGGGGACATGGCCAAAGAGCAAGTGCAGATGACCTTGTTCAATTACGAAGAATACGAAGAACTCGATAAGACCAAGCTCCTTATCGCGGAGCTAAACCGCAAGCTCGATAAACCCGCTCTTATGCGCGCTCGGGAAGCGAAGACCAAAGGAGAGAAGAAATGAAGCGACTCGATTTCGACGATGCCGTCGACGAATATTTCCAATATCTTTACGTCGAGCGCGGTCTTAGCCGCGTCAGCGTGGAGAATTACCGCGATGACTTCAAACGCTTCCTTTCCTATTTCCCCGAAAAGAAGGGGACCGAGGACCTCTTGTCCACCGACATCTACGACTTCGCCCAAAAAGAAGCCGAGGCCAATCATTCCCCCGCGACCATCGCCAGGCGTATCTCGACCCTTTATAACTTTTATGCCTTCTTGGCGCGCGAAGGTTATATCGCTAGCCCTGGCGACAAAGTAGGGCGGCCCAAGCAGCCAAAGCGCCTTCCGACCGTTTTATCCCGGGAGGATGTCGAAGCCTTGCTGGACCAGCCTGATCCAAATAACGAATCCGGGGCGAGGGATAAGGCGATGCTCGAACTGATGTATGCCTCGGGCCTTCGCGTGAGCGAGCTTTGCGCCTTAAAGGGCAAGGAAGTCCATGCCACGAGCGGTTCCATCGTCATCGCTAGGGGCAAAGGGGCGAAGTCCCGCGTCGTGCCCGTGTCGCCTTTTGCCTTGGAGTGGCTCTCCCATTACGTCGATAACTACCGCTGCAAGAACCCCGGAAGGAAAAGCCCCTATCTATTCCTGAACAAGGAAGGCGGCGTCATCAGCAGGCAATATTTCTTCATGGCCGTGAAAAAATACGCCCATGAAGCCGGAATCCTTAATGCGGAGCAGATCTCCCCCCATACGTTAAGGCATTGCTTCGCGACCCATCTTCTCGAAAGCGGGGCGGAACTGCGCGCCGTGCAGGAGATGCTTGGCCATGCCCATCTTTCGACGACCCAAATCTATACCCACGTTTCCTCTAGGCGCATCTACGAGGCCTATGAGGCCTTCGCCACGAGGAAATGATGCTATAATCAACTATTCGGAGGTCCTTCCAATGTCCAAACCCCTTAAATTCAAACGCATCTTCCTCATCGTGGCGGATTCCGCCGGGGTAGGGGAAGAACCCGACGCCGATCGCTTTGGCGATTGCGGCTCCAATACCTTCGCCCATGCGGCCGAGTCCATCGGAGGGCTCACCGTCCCCGTCATGGAATCGATGGGATTAGGAGAACTCACCGAAATCAAAGGCGTCAAGCCCATCCACGATCACCCTCATGCCTTTTCTTTGCGCTTACGCGAGACGAGCAATGGCAAAGACACGATGACCGGGCACTGGGAGATGATGGGGGTCAATACCCAGGTCCCATTCCAGACCTTCACCGACACGGGCTTCCCCAAAGAGCTCATGGATGAACTCTCCAAGCGGACCGGCCATAAACTCATCGGCAACTATTCTTCTTCCGGAACCGAAATCCTCAAGGTGCTAGGCGAGGAGCAGATGAGGGATAACTCCTTGATCGTCTATACTTCCGCCGACTCGGTCTTACAGATCGCCGCCCACGAGGAAGTCACGGGATTACAAGAGCTTTATCGCTGCTGCGAAATCGCCCGCGAATTATGCATGAAGCCCGAATGGAAGGTAGGCCGTGTCATCGCCCGCCCCTACGTCGGCACTTGCGCATCTGATTTTAAGCGCATCACCGGCGACCGTCATGACTATGCCTTAAGCCCCTCCGAGCCCACGGCCATGGACATTCTTAAAGACAATGGCGTCATGGTCTCTTGCGTGGGCAAGATCAGCGATATCTTCAATATGGCGGGCGTGGTCAAAACCGTCCACACCGTCTCGAATGAAGACGGCATGGATAAAACCATCGAACAGCTTAAAAACGAGGATTGGGAAGGGCTTTGCTTCGTCAACCTCGTCGAATTCGACAGCGAATACGGCCATCGCCGCAACCCCCAGGGCTATGCCCGTTGCCTCGAAGCCCTCGATCGCCGCTTAGAGGAATTCATCCAGAACATGCGCGAAGATGATCTCCTCATGGTCACGGCCGACCATGGCAACGACCCGACCTTCAAAGGCACCGACCATACGCGTGAGAAAGTGCCCTTGCTCATGTATTCGCCAAGCATCAAAAACGGCAAATACCTCGAAGAACGCGGCACGTTCGCGGATATGGGTGCGTCCATCCTGAAGAACTTCGGCTTAGAAAAGCGTCCATCCTTACTTGGCGAGCCCATCGAAGAACTCTTCGAATAGCGCTGTAGGTTGAAGCTTTCTTATGTCCGTTGATTTACACCCCAAACGATACGTTTTGCTCTACGCCTTCTCTTGCGTTGAGTCCCTATCTTGACCATCGGAGGCATCTTTTTCCTTATCGACGCCGCCAATGCGGCAGCGTTAGGGAATAACGCCTGGGTGCCGGTCTTAGTTTCGGTACTGGTTGTCCTCTTAGCCTCGCTTTCCAACCCTTTGGCATTTCTAGCTAACGCCATCTACCATCTCCTCATCGATCGCGGCGAATTCATCTTATGGGGAATCGGATATGCGCTGACGCTATTGCCCCATGCTTTATTCATCGTCGTTTTCTTCGGGACGGGCTGGTTTTTGACCCAAAGTCCGCTTCCGTGGATTCTCTTCGTCATAACGGCGACGAGTTTGCTCTTCCCCTTAATCTATTGGCCCATCGTGGGAATTCGTAGGAAGCAAGGCAAAGCCTACTAAAGCAAAGCCCTCATCGCTGGGCGCTTTTTCTTCCTTGGGAAAACGAAATAATCTTCTCAAAACCCGTTGACAGAAAATAGAGGGCTCCTATATTTTTTCAGTGTTTTGAAGGGAAGGCCTCCTGCAAAACCCGTTCGTAAGGTCGTGTCTTATGAAGGCGCTTTGAAAGCCTTTCCCCGCCTTCTGCATCTTGGGATGCTTTTTATTTTTTGGAGGAATTTTTATGTGTAAGTTCATCTTCGTCACCGGCGGGGTGGTTTCCGGTTTAGGAAAAGGGATCACCGCGGCAAGCTTAGGCAGGCTTTTGAAAGCCAGGGGCCTCAAGGTCGCCTCGATGAAGCTCGATCCTTATATCAACGTCGATCCTGGTACGATGTCCCCGTTTCAACATGGGGAAGTCTACGTTACCGAGGATGGGGCGGAGACCGATTTGGATCTTGGGCATTATGAACGGTTCATCAACGAAGACCTCAACCGGTTTTCCAATCTTACTGCTGGTAAGGTTTATTGGAATGTCCTCAACAAAGAAAGGCAGGGGGAGTATCTGGGGAAGACGGTTCAGGTCATCCCCCATATCACCAATGAGATCAAGGAATTCGTCTATCAAGCCGCCAAGCACGACCATCCCGACGTCTTGATCTGCGAGGTCGGCGGGACGGTGGGGGATATCGAAAGCCAACCCTTCTTGGAAGCGATCCGCCAAATTGGCTTGGAGGTTGGAAAAGGCAGCGCCATCTACGTCCATGTGACCTTGATTCCTTATTTGGAATGCTCCAAAGAACACAAGAGCAAGCCGACCCAGCATTCGGTGAAAACCTTGCAGGGTTTGGGCATCAATCCCGATATCCTCGTGCTTCGTTGCTCGAAGAAATTAGAAGAGGACGTCTTCGACAAATTGGCATTGTTTTGCAACCTCAAACGGGAATGCATCATCGAGAATCGGACGATTCCGATTCTTTATGAAGCGCCTTTGATGTTGGAGAAACAGCATTTGGGCGACACCGTATGCAAGGCTTTGTCCTTGAAGGCGGATCGCCCGAATCTCCTTTCCTGGAAACAGACGGTCGATCAGATAAAGCACCTCGACAAGAAAGTGACGATCGGCTTAGTCGGCAAATACGTGAAGCTCCATGACGCTTATTTATCGGTCGCCGAGGCATTATCGCACGCCGGCTTCCGATTCGGAGCGAAGGTGAAGATCAAATGGATCGATAGCGAAACGATCGATTCGGAGAACGTCGCCCATAAACTAGAAGGATGCGACGGAATCATCGTTCCGGGGGGATTTGGCAACCGCGGTATCGAAGGGATGGTCCTCACCGCGAAATACTGCCGGGAGAACGATCTCCCATATTTGGGGATTTGCCTTGGGATGCAGATTGCCGTCATCGAATTCGCCCGCGATGTATGCAAGCTATCCAAAGCCAATTCGCGGGAATTCGACCCCGATTCCCCTTACAAAGTGATCGACTTTCTACCCGATCAAAACGATAAGACCAAAAAAGGCGGCACCTTGCGTTTGGGACGTTATGAATGCCTCCTCCAACCTAGTTCCAAAATCAAAGAGCAATATGGGCAACCGATTATTTTTGAGCGGCATCGCCATCGTTATGAATTCAATAACGATTTCCGGGACATCCTAAAGGAGAAAGGCTTACGGATCGGCGGCACTTCCCCGGATGGCTATATCGTTGAGACGATCGAGTTGGACCACCCTTATTTCATCGGAGTACAATTTCATCCGGAATTCAAATCACGTCCCAACCATCCTCATCCCTTATTCCTTGGATTGATTGAATATTCGCTCTTGAAGAAGGAGGAGAAGAAATGAAAAACCTGGAAAAAGAATTCGGCTGCTGGGTCTTCAATGACCGTGTCATGAAGCAGCGCCTGACCCCCGAGACTTATAAGAAGTTGCAAAGCACGATCAAAAGCGGGACCACCTTGCCTAGTGAGATCGCCAAAGAGGTGGCGGAGGCGATGAAAGAATGGGCGATCGAAAACGGGGCCACCCATTTCACCCATTGGTTCCAGCCGTTGTCCGGGGCGACGGCGGAAAAGCACGAAAGCTTCGTCAATTCCGCCGGCGGTGGGACGATCACCTTGGCTTTTTCGCCTTCGAACTTAGTCAAGGGCGAGGCCGATGCTTCCAGTTTTCCTTCCGGGGGCCTTCGCGATACTTTCGAAGCAAGAGGCTATACGGCTTGGGATCCGACTTCCTATGCCTTCTTGCGGGACAACGTCCTCTATATCCCCACGATTTTCTGCTCCTATAGCGGGGAGGCCTTGGACCATAAGACCCCATTGCTCCGCTCGATGGAGGCGTTAAGCTTTCAAGCGGTTCGGGTTTTGAAAGCCCTTGGGAAGAAAGACATCGATCACGTCAAAGCGACCGTCGGGGCCGAGCAAGAATATTTCTTGGTCGATAAAAAATATTATGATCGGCGGGAAGATCTCCTTTTCACCGGCAGGACCTTGATCGGGGCGATGACTCCGAAAGGACAGGAGATGGACGACCATTATTACGGGTCGATCAAGACGCGAGTCTCCGATTTCATGAAAGACCTCGACGTCGCCTTGTGGGAACTAGGGATCCAAGCCAAAACCGAGCATAACGAAGTCGCCCCCTCCCAGCATGAGCTAGCGAACAATTTCCTCACCGTCAACGTTTCGACCGACCAGAACAATCTGACGATGGACATCATGAAGAAAATCGCGAAAAAACATGGCTTGGAATGCCTCCTTCACGAAAAGCCGTTCGATGGCATTAATGGAAGCGGGAAGCATAACAACTGGTCAATGAAAAGCGATGACGGGGTCAATTTGCTTAATCCCGGGGATACTCCATCGGAGAATGCCCAATTCCTCCTCTTCCTCACCGCGGTTATCGAAGCGGTCGACGAATACCAAGACCTCATCCGGATTTCGGTCGCCTCAGCGGGAAACGATCATCGCTTAGGCGCTTCCGAAGCTCCGCCTGCGGTGATTTCCATCTTCGTCGGCGATGAGCTTTATGAAATTTTGGACGGCATCGAAAAAGGAGCAAAGCATAAAGACAAAGGGCGGACTCCATTCATCGTCAATGTCCATTCGATCCCCGATTTTCCCAAAGACAATACGGACCGCAACCGAACATCTCCTTTTGCCTTCACGGGGAACAAATTCGAGTTCCGCATGCCTGGTTCCAGCGCTTCGATCGCGACCCCGAATACCATCCTCAACACGGTGGTGGCGGAGGTTTTGAAGAAATACGCCGACATTTTGGAAGAAAGCAAAGATCCTTCTAAAGCGGTTCATGAGCTCATCCGCGATAGCATCCACGCCCATAAACGGATTCTTTTCAACGGGAATGGGTATGATGAATCTTGGCTGGAAGAAGCTAGAAAACGCGGGCTTAGCAATTATGCTTCCACCCCGGAAGCCTTAGCTCATTATCTCGACCCGAAAAACGTCAAGGTTTTGGTCGAAAACGGGGTTTTGACCTCCGCCGAAATCCATTCCCGTTATGAGATTTATCTCGGAAAATATTCCAAATCGATTCGAATCGAGGGGCTCACCTTGTCGGATATGATCGGGAAGGACATCCTTCCATCCATCGCTTCCTTCATCCATGACTTAAAGGCTTCTGCCAGCTATGACAGGCAGTTATTCTTGGAAGATCGCTATGCTTCGGAGACGCTTGAAAAGCTTATCCTCTTATCGAACCAAATTCTCGCTCTCTGGAAGCAGCTCAACGAAAAGCTTTCCAAAAAGCAGGAGGAAGGCGGTTTGGCCACGGCATATTATTATCGGGACGAAGTGCTCCCGGTCATGGCTTCTTTAAGAGAATCGATCGATTCGGCGGAACGTTTGATGCCGCGCGAGAAATGGCCCTATCCCAGCTACCGGGAATTGTTGTTCGGCGTCGATTGAGCCCAAGAAAAAAGCAGGGGTCGCCTGCTTTTGGGCTCGTGGATCTTTGATTCGACACCATGATATTCGAGCCAACAAAGTTGGTTATTTTGTTGAAGGTGCCAATCCGAGTGAGGGCCTTGCTTTTAGTTCGCTAAGCTTGCAAAGCGTTTCCGTACGAAGTAGGTCGCTAAATCGACGAGCAGGACGATCGTAATGGCGATTAAGGCCACGGCGAAGATCGGTGTTAGGTCGACTGGATTATCCGCGCGGTAGACGCGGATCGCCGTACCAAGGCCTGGCTTTGTAAGTCCCGAGATGATTTCCGCCATGATCGAGGTTTTAAACGACAAGGCAAAACTCGTTAAGACGCCCAGGGCGATATAGGGGATGCTTAGGGGAAGCTGGATGCGAAGAATCGTCTTCACGCGTGGGGACCCATCGATATGCGCGGCCCAAAGGGATTGCTCGGGGACCGCGTTAAATCCCGCGACCACGGATTCATATAGAATCGGGAAAGCGAGGAAACTCACGATCCATACCGGCGTCATGGATGTACCTGAGATAACTAAGAACAAGAAGACGAAGATGGCCGTCGGTGCGCTTTTTAGGACCAGCATCAAGGGCTTAAGGAATGTTTGGAATGACTTAAAGCTACCAACCAAACTTCCAAGTAGCAGTGCCAAGGCAAACGATACTAGGAACCCTTGGAAGGTGCGTCCCACCGTCCCGAGGATGCAGCGGTAGATATATTCGTTCGAGAGAAGTTCCCCGGTTTTGGCTAGCGTCGCGAAAGGGCTAGGGAAAACAAGGCTATGGATGCCCCCTTGGGTCAGCGTGATCAAAAGCCAGACGAGGAAGACGAAGACGATCCCCGCGGTATAGAGGAATGGATTACTTGTAATAAACCTCTTCATCAATGCTCATGTTCCATAAGCCAAGGAAAGAGGCGATGGATTCTTTGTTGGCATAGGCATCTTTATAGCCTAACCCCATGCGGTTGCCGTTTTTGGTCATGGCCTTAAGGTTTTCGGCCGAGGCGGTGAAGGTCGCCTTTTGGTCCTCGACGCTCATGGAGGAAAGATGCTCGTCGATGACACTTGGTTCGGCTAAGAAGGCTTCCACGCCGGACTTCACGCCATCGAGGAAGCTTTGGACTTTGGTCTTATCGGCGGAATTATTGACGAAGATGGACGCCTGCATGATGGTCTTGCCACCGGATTTCTCGGCGTATTTTTCTTGAAGGCTAGAATAAATCGAGGCTTTGGGTTGCTTGGATAAAGCGGTGGTCAAGGCCGGTTCGGCGATCAAGACATAATCGACCTTGGCGTTTTCGCGTTCTTCATCGACGCCTTTGATCAAGGTAGAGGCAGGGGTGACGGCCTCGGATTCGATGTAGTGGACATTGGTGAGGTTGTCATAGACATAGGAGAAGATCTTGTCGGGGACTTGGCCTTTTTGGAAGGCGACGACGTAATCATCCGGATCGAGTTGCTTGTTTTCGTCGTTCCCGGTCGCGGCGAGGAAGAAATTACCAAAGGTAACGGTGCCCGCGAGTTTAAACGGAGCGGATTTGGTCTTAATCGCGGCAACGCCGGCATTGGTGGGGGCGATGACGATGTCTTTGACCGAATTCGGACCCAAGAAGGAACCGATGTTGGCTCCGCTGGTGCCCTCGATGTTCGCGCTGGAATTCTTTAAGAAGGGATATAAGGCGACCGAAGGTGCGCCAAAAGGCGAAGCGATCTTCAAATCGGTCGTCTGCGCCGGGAACGATGCAGGGGCGCTAGAGAAAGATTGGGTCGATCCGCAAGCGGCGAGCAAGACGGTGGGGAGTAAGAGGAGGAAGGTGTGTTTCATAGTATTTGGATATCCTTTGCTGATGCGTGGATATCTTATAAAGATAGATTATAATAGTCCGTGATTTGAATCACACATATGAACTTATTGGATTATTTAAGCGAACAAGAGAAATCCAAGGCCACGAAGATTCCTTTTTCCAAAGGGGAATTCATCCGCAAGGAAGGCGAAGAATGTCGTGGCGTTTATTTCTTGGCGCGCGGGCAAGTCAAAATCGTGAGCTATACGTTGAAGGGAAAAGAAATTGTATACAATCGATTTGTGGGGTCCGGAATGTTCGGAAACAATCTTTGCTATAGCGAGGACAATCGTTTCCGTGGCAATGTCGTCGGCGAGCTTGATGGGACTTTATATTATCTGCCGCGCGAGCTCATGACCGAGGTGTTACAAACCAACAAGGAATTCCTCGAGGCTTATCTATCCGAGGTCGCATCGTTTGGCCGTGCGCTTAACGGACGCATCCAAGTCTTATCCATCCCAAGCGCGGCCGAGCGCTTTGAGTTCTTTTTGATGTCTCACGGCGGACGCATTCAGTTTAAGACCGTGGCGTCCTTGGCCGATGAATTGCATCTAAGCCGTGAGGTCTTGTCCCGGACGATCCACGAAATGGAACGTCGTGGCACGATCAAGATCCAAAACCATACGATCTCGGTCCTTGGCTAGAATCGTTCCAATTCTTGCGAAAAGGAAAAATAACCAGAAATCCCGAAAATCTGTTTTAGTAGTTTTTTAGTAGTTTTGTTTTTTCCTAATTTGTGCGTAACTTTGACGCAGTAAAAAGATTATCAAATTATCAGATTGCGCAAATAATTCAGTGTTTATCGGTGTTTTTCCGCTTTACTTAACATAATGGACATTATACGAAGTTCATTATTTTGAAGCAAATTGTGTGAATTAACCTGAAATCAATATCTACTAATTTTCAAGAAAAAACGGCCCGTTATCGGACCGCTTCATCTTCTACTTCTTCCTAGGCTTTCTCGTTTTTCTTGGTCAGCTGCGCATACAGCGTTTCAAGGTCGAGCATCCTTCGATTCGGGGGCAATAAGAGGTGAACGATGACCTCTTCGCCCTGGATGATGACCCATCCAGAGTCCGGTTCCCCTTCTTTCACGGCGACACTAAGGCCACCCTTTTCCAGGCATTCCTCGATGTGCCCTTGCACCGCTGCTAACGCACGCGGGTTATCGACGGTGACGAGGATGACATAGCTTGCAAATGGGGAGAAAGACGCCACATCGATCGTCGTGACGTCCTCCACTTTCCGTTCTTCGAGTTCCTTGAGGATGAGGTCGCGTTCTTGGGTTGGGGTCATAGATCAGTCGTTATCTCCTAAATAAAGGTCAAAGCATTCTTGGGTGAGGCTGTTATCCACTTCGTAGCCCTTGGATTCAAGGTATTCCTTGTTCGCGCGTAAGACGGCCATGAAGCCGACGTAATAATTCCTAAAGCAGGCGTTCATCAACTTACGGGAGTCGAATCCCCTTGTGGGCTCGATCTTGTCCGAGGCGTAAAGGATCTTGGAAAGCGGCTCCATATGGGCTTTACCCGTCGCATGGCAGGCAATCGCGTCCAAGATGCCCTTATCCTTGATGCCAAAGACCGTCTCGGCGAGGAATGCGCCGACGAATTGATGATGCGTCCAGGCGGGGAAAGAAAGGTATTGGGGATAACGCTCGCCCATGATCTTGGCCGTGGTCTCTTTATCGAGCTCTTTGCCAATGTCATGGAGGAGTCCAGCGATATAGGCCCTACGGTAATCCTGAACCTTGTTCTTCGCGGCGATGGACACGGCCAAATTGGCGACGGAGATGCTATGGAGGAGACGGCGATGCGAAATGAGGGTCCCTAGCTTCTTTATATAATAAAGGTTATTGCTCTCGATATAGTCGCGCACCACCAGCGGGATATCGACGTCTTGGAGGTTGCGCACCTTCGTGGAGGAAACCGGACCAGAGCCATCGTAAGGCAAGCGGACCATCTTGTATTTGCTTAGTAACGCATCGTTAAGCTCCACGCCCGGGCGTGAAACGTATAAAGGCGTCGCTAGGGCGCAGATCTTATCGGGATCCTTCCACTTATCGAAGGAATTGACTTGGTCGGCCCCAATGAGCAGATAAAGCTTCGTGTTCTTATGGGTCAACGCCATGTGACGGACGAGGTCGATCGTGTAGTTCTCCTCGCTTTGGCTCCTCATCTCGAATAAGTCGATGGAAAACGCCGGCGACCCTTCCTTACGGATGGCAAGCGTCAGCATATCCAGGCGCTGCTGGGCTGTGGTCTCTGGAGTCTTCCAACGCGGGGATTTGGCGGGGACGAAAACGACGTCGGCATTGAGCATCATGCTCGCGGCATGGGCGATGCGTAGATGCCCGTTATGAATCGGATCGAAAGATCCGCCGTAGATGATGAGGGATTCCATACCTATAACTCGATCTTGGGCGCTTTGCGGCTCCTCCGGTATAAGACGATGACGCGCCCGATCACTTGGACTTCGCTCGCGCCGAGTTTGGACGTGATGTATTCGGACACTTCCTTGGGTTTCTTCGCGCAGGATGGCAAAAGCCCTACTTTGATGAGCTCTTTGGCCTCGAGGGCGTTATCGATGAGCACCAAAAAGGATTCATCGGGTTCGTCTTTGCCAAGGAGGTACCGCTTGGAGATGCTATTGGCGAGTCCTTTGAGTTTGGCCCGCTGCTTGGGGGTTAGGGTAATCTTGTACGAATCGTTCATGGTTATTTGATCTTTGCACGTGTGGTATAGATGGCGACGTTCTTCGGGGTGAAGATACGGAAGGTTTGCTTATCGCCTTGGAAATTGATCCAGCCAAGTCCGGCAAAGCCGATGTCGCGGCTTCCGGATTCCTCGACGGTCAAGTCATAGACATCGAAATCCGCCGGTCCGACGAGTTCCTTCGAGGTCGGGCGGATCGATTTGTTCATCGCCTTGCGGAAGAAGCTATCCTCGGCTTTGGCCCCGCGGGCTTTGGTCACGGTGACGGCCTTGGGTACGAAGACGCGGACTTCCTGTTCTTTGCCATCGCGTAGTTCGAATCGGGCCAAGCCGCCAAGGAAGAGCACGTCCCCAGGTTCCAACGTGAAGGTGCGCGCGGCGATCGCGGAGTCGGGGGTAACCGTGGCGATGCCTTCCATGTCGAGTTTGGAGGCGACGGTGTTGTTTAAGGGGATGCCCGGGGTCTCATAGAGATAGCTCGAAGTATCGAGCGGGATCTGCATCACGCGCAAGGACGTGCCCGAATAAGGCGCGCTGGTGATGATGCGGCTTGAGGTATTGCGATAGGAATGGATCAATGAGGAGATCAGCTGCGTCTTGCCCGCGCCGGTCGCGCCGATGACGTAGACGTCGTGGCGTTTCCTACGGGATTCGATCTCCTCGAAGATCTTGGAGGAATCGCCCATCGAGGTAAGCGAAGTGAGGATGACGTCATCGCGGGTGCAGGCTAGATGCGCGCAGCGGAAACGATGGGCCACGTATTCGCGGAGCTCCTCGTCGGAATAATTCGCGGGTAAGAGGTCGCGTTTGTTCGCAATGATGAGGAGATTCAGCCCTTCGATGATGTCGGTGACTTCCGGCACGAAGGAATTCTCAAATGAGAATAAGTCGATGACGTAGACGATCAAGGCATCGGAAGCCTCGGCGTCTTTCATCATGAAGAGGAAATCGTCGCTGACTTTCGGACTGCGGGGAACGAAATTATAACGGGACTCGTCGAAGCATTTGTTGCAGAAAAGCACGCGTGCGGCCGTATTGACGAGAACGTTGGGGTCGATGTAGCCGGGGGCGTTAGGGTCTTCCCCTTGCAAGATGACGCCGCAATTATGGCAGCGTCGGACGATGTTGAGTTTACTCATGGTCTAGTTCCTCCCATTTCGGGGCGAGGCGCCCCTCGATGATCTTCTTCCGCTTGAGACGGTCGAAGAGACGGTTGAATTTGGTCCAAGGCGGTTCGGTCGGGTTCAGGGGCGAAGTCAAGATGCAACGCACCCCCGCGCCATTGGCCGCGCGGACGTCGGTTTGGATTTGGTCCCCCACCAGGATCACTTCCTCGGGTTGAAGGCCCTCTTCCTTAAGGAATCGCTTCAACGGTCCCGCGAAAGGTTTGCGCATGAAGCAACGGCATTCCACGCCAAGCTCCCCGGCGTAACGCTTCACGCGCTTACCCGAGTTATTGGAGAGGATGACGATGCGAAGGCCCTTCTCCATCAGACGCTTCTTCCATTCGATGGGTTTATCGGTGGGATCGGAGACGGTATACGGGTCGAGGGTATTGTCCAAATCGACCAGCACCGCCTTCACCCCAAGGCGCAGATAAAACTCCGGGGGAATCTCGAAGATCGAGTTACCGAGGGCAAAGGGGATATTCCTGCGATTCATGCATTAATCATACACGCCTAAGCGCGCTAAGTGCAGGCACAAATGCACGCCCGAGCATCAACGAAATGCGAAGGAAGGGTTCACAATATACTAAATAAAAACTGCGAAACTACTAATTTCGCAGTCTATATTACAAAGTAATATCTTTGGTTAGAAATCATCATCTCCGAAGATGGATATCTGCTCGAATTTCTCGGCGGGTTGATCCTCTTCATGACGGATGATTTCCGATGGTTCGTCGTTGCGGACTGGGGTCTCTTCCACCACTGGGGTCTCGCTTACGGGAGGCGCGAAGGATTCAATGGAGGAATCGATGTAGTCGGTGCTCGAAAGGAATACGGTCGCGATGACGTCTTTCTTGGGCCACTTGTCGTCCTTTTTGGCGTAACGGTCCATCGGGGTGAGGTTGCTATCTTCGAAGGTGATGTCCTTATTCGCCCCATTAGTGAGGACGGAAGTATAGGTATAAGGCGGCTCCTTCGGAGGCATCTTGGTGACGAAGACGAGGCTATGGGGCTCCGACTTGAAGGTGCGGAATACGACCGTGGGCCTATTCATGCGCTCCAAGCTCTCGACGTTCCAAGACGCGAGCACGCGCGTATGGCCTAAATTAGTGATGAGGAGGATCTTGCTGCGCTCCTCGGGGGCCAAGGTGACAAGGCCAGCCATCTCCGCGCCATGGAAGCTACCGGATTTGACGCCCGCGGAGGTCGTGGAGGAAACGGTGATTTGGTTCTCGTTATAGCGCGCGGCGAAGCCATTCTCGCTGAAGACCACGACGTCGCTATTGCCCGTGGTGAGTTCGGCCGCCACCACTTCGTCGTCGGAAAGGAGTTTCATCGCGCGAATGGGGCGATTGAAACGCGTGACGGGATAAGAGGCGAGGCAGGTGCGCTTGATTTGCCCCTTACGGGAAAGCAAGACCATCATCAAGTCGTCGCGGAAATCATGGACCGCATAGGCGCGGATGATTTTGTCGTTAGGCTCAAGGGAGATCGCGTAGTTCACGTGGAGGCCTTCTTCGAGCCACTTGTTCGCGCGGAGCAAATGCACAGGCACGTAGAGGTAGTTGCCCTTGGAGGTGAACATGAGCATGTGGTCGGTGGTATCGGCTTGGCCGCAATAGATGAGGGTGTCGCCGCTTTTTAGGCCAGGCAAAACGCCGTTTTGTCCACCGCTTCCTTTCCACGAAGGCAAAGTGGAACGCTTGATGTAGCCATCGCGGGTGACGGCGACCATGACGGTCTCCTTCGCGACGAGCTCGCGCGCGTCGATGACGGGTCGGACGTTCTCTTCTTCGTCCTCGATGGAGGTGCGACGATCGTTGCCATAGGTCTTGGCGATGTTGCGCAGGTCGTTGATGATGACCGCGTTCAAGGCATCGGAGGAAGAAAGGATGGTGCGAAGATTCGCGACGTCCTTGGTTAACGCGTCGCGCTCGTTCTCGATGACGGCGACGTCGAAATGGCTGAGCTTGTATAAGGGCATCATGACGATGGCTTCGGATTGATCGGGGGTGAAGCCAAAGCGGTTTTGCAAATTGACCTTGGAATCGGCTTTGTCCTTGGAGTTACGGATGATCTTGATGACCTCATCGATGATGGAGGAGGCTTTGATCAACCCTTCGACGATGGATAAGCGGGCCAAATTCTTCGCTAATTCGAATTTGGAACGGCGCGTGATGACGTCGACTTGGTGGGCGATGTAGGTATCGCAATAAGAAAGCAAGTTCAGCGTCTGGGGACGGCCATCCACGATGGCGACCATATTCGCCGAATAAGAACTCTTCAAGGCGGTCTTTTGCATCAAATAGGCCAAGATCGGCTCGGCCTTATAGCCTTCTTTGATGTCTACGGCGATGCGTAGGCCGGTCTTATCGGTCTCATCGCGCACTTCTTCGATGCCCGGGAGGACTTTGTCGTGGCGGAGCTTATCGATGGCGAAGACCAGCTGCGACTTATTCACCCCATAGGGGATTTCGCTCACGATGATCTGGGTCTGCCCTTCTTCGTTGGTCGCGATTTCGGTGCGGGAGGCGATTTCCACCCTACCGCGACCCGTGAGATAAATGTCGATGAGGCCTTGGCTACGATAGATGATGCCTCCGGTGGGGAAATCCGGTCCGGGGACGAAGCGAAGCAAGGTCTCGATGGGACAGGTAGGATGCTGGATGCGGTAAATGACAGCTTGGATGACTTCGCGTAGGTTATGGGGCGGGATCTCCGTCGCCATGCCTACGGCGATGCCCGAGGCGCCGTTAACGAGCATATTGGGAAAACGAGCTGGCAACACCGTCGGCTCGAAATCGTCGTCGTCGAAGGTCAAACCCATGTCGACCGTTTCTTTGTCTAGGTCGCGGATCAGTTCTTGGCTTACGGCGGCTAGACGCGCCTCGGTATAACGATAGGCCGCGGGGCCATCGCCATCCATGGAGCCGTTGTTCCCTTGGAAATCGATCAAAGGAAGGCGAACGCGCCACGTCTGGGACATACGGACGAGGGCTTCGTAGATGGAAGAGTCGCCATGGGGATGGTATTTGCCCATGACCTCACCGACGATGTGGGCGCATTTCTTCGTGGGCTTATCGATGGTGTTGCCCGTTTTGTACATCGCGTAGATGATGCGGCGCTGAACCGGCTTCATGCCATCGCGCGCATCGGGGATGGCACGGTCTTGGATGACGTCTTTGGCATAGATGTCAAAGCGGTCGCCCATGAGCTCGTCCAAGGTCGCGGGGTTGATCGTTTCGGGGATTTCTTCGACGATGGGTTTTTTCTTAGCCATTCTTCGAAACCTCCTTCAGGAAACGGTCGAGTTCGTTGAACTTGATGTTCTCCTCGATCCAGGCGCGGCGCTGGGAGGCGTCGTTGCCCATGAGGACCGAGATGCGCTTCTCCACCACCAGCGGATCTTCGATGCGGACCTGCAGCAATTGGCGGGTCGCTTTGTTCATCGTCGTCGCGGCGAGCTGGTCGGCGTTCATTTCACCAAGGCCTTTGTACCGGTTGATGCCATAGCCCGGGCCGATCTTCTTCTTCGCCTCTTCCAGGGATTCGTCGTCCCAAGCGTAGATGAATTTGTTCTTGGGGTCGGACTTCTTGTAGACGCGATATAACGGCGGGCAGGCGATATAGACCATGCCGTGGGTGATGAGCGGCTTCATGTAGTTATAGAAGAACGTCAAAAGCAGAATCTGGATGTGGGCGCCGTCGGTATCGGCGTCGGTCATGATGATGATCTTGCCATAATGCGAGTCCTCGACGTCGAAATCGGCCCCGACCCCTGCCCCGATGGTTTGGATGATCGTGGCGAACTCGGTGTTTTGGAGCATGCGCTCCATGGTGACGGTATCGGTGTTGAGCGGCTTACCGCGTAAGGGCAAGATGGCCTGATGCAAGCGGTCGCGCCCGGTCTTGGCCGAGCCACCTGCGGAATCGCCCTCGACGATGAAGAGCTCGTTGAGCTTATAGTCCTTGGATTGGGCCGAGGCGAGCTTATCGGAGATGATCGCGTCGACTTTCTTCTGTTTGCCGCTTCGCGCCGCCTCTTTGGCTTTGCGCGCGGCCTCGCGGGCTTGCTTGGAGGCTTGGCATTTGCGTACCAAGTCGACGGCGAACTCCTTATGCTCGGACATGTAATGGAGGAAATTCGAATAGACGAATTCCGTGATCATCGGGAGCAATTCGGGGGAAGTGAGTTTCTGTTTGGTCTGCGATTCGTACAAAGCGAGTTTCTCGGGGACCTTGACCGAAACGACGGAGGTGATGCCTTCGCGGATGTCGTTGCCATCGAGCTTTTGGGATTCGCGGATGACTTCGTTTTGGATGGCCCAATCGTTGACGGCCTTGGTGATACCGGTGCGTAAACCGGTCTCATGGGTGCCACCATCGTGGGTTCGGACGGCATTAGCATAGCTATAGATGTTCTCGTTGTAGTCTTTGGAGCACCATTGCATGGCGACTTCCATCTTCACGGGGGAGGATTCGTCGATGAAATGGACGATTTCGCCGATCGGCTCTTTGTTTTGGTTCAAGATGGCGACGTATTCGGCAAGGCCGGCTTCGTAATGGAATTCCTCGGTCTTCTTGATTCGTTCGTCGATGAGGATGAAGGTGACGTTCTTTAATAAGAACGCCTCCTCCTGCAAGTGGTTCGCGACGGTGTCCCATTTGAAATCGACGGTGGAGAAGATGCTCGGATCCGGCATGAAGCGCACAAGTGTTCCGCGCTTACGGGTTTGACCCGTCACTTCCAGAGGTACGGCCAAATGGCCGCCGTTTTCAAAGCGGATATGGTTGATGTTGCCATCGCGGAAGACCGTGATGTCCACCCAAGTGGATAAGGCATTGACGACGGTCGCGCCGACGCCATGAAGACCCGCGGAGGTCTGATAGGCTTTGTCGGAGAACTTACCGCCGGAATGGAGCTTGGTGAAAATGATCTGCACGGCGGGAAGCCCGGTGGCTTTATGGATATCGACGGGGATGCCGCGCCCATCGTCTTCGACGGAGCACGATCCGTCCTTATGGAGCGTGACGGTGATCTTCGAGCCATAGCCATTCGCGGCTTCGTCGACGCCGTTATCGACGATTTCCCAGATTAAATGATGGAGACCACCGCTGTTGGTGGCCCCGATGTACATACCCGGACGCTTCCTGATGCCGTCGAGTTCAGGCAAAAGTTCAATATTGTCCGCGGTATAACGAGAATCGCGAAGATTTGGATCGGCCATGCTAGTTCAATCAGTCTAAAGACTGCGAGTATTATAGAAAACCACTCGCCAAAAATCACGATAAAATCGCAAACTCACCGAACTTTTTATCCTATTTACTAAGTAAATACGGTAAGCGGTTTCCATAAAGTTGCCTACGTCCTATCGTTGGCAAGCCATAACGAATCCTCTACAATAGTTTCCGCAAGAGGTAAATCCATATGAATATTTACGTTGTAAATATACTTGTCGCCGTGATCACGGCGGTCGTCTCCTTTCTCCTTGGCTCGATCCCTACCGCGGTCCTCATCGGCAAAGCGTTCTTCCATAAAGACGTCCGCGACTACGGCTCGAAAAACGCCGGGGGCACGAATGCGGGGCGCGTGTTCGGCAAGAAAGTCGGCATCATCGTCATCATCTTGGACATGATCAAGACCATCCTCCCCTTCTACGTGGCTTGGGCGGTCCTGACTTATTCCTCGCTTAATGGCTACATGGTCTGGGGAAATGGCTACTTCGCGGCACCGTTATATTACTGGCTCGCGCCGCTTTTCTGCGCGCTAGGCCACTGCTACTCGCCTTTCCTTCATTTCAAAGGCGGCAAAGCGGTCGCTTGCTTCATGGGTGTGAACGTTCTTACCTCTTGGATCGAATTCGTCCTCTGCGGCTTCACTTACTTAGGCGTCGCGAAAGCTTCCAAATACATCTCCCTCTCCTCCATCATCGCCGCGATCGTCGGCTCGGTCGTGGCCTGGGGCGTGGCCATAATCGCCGTTACCGTCCCCTGGAACCCGCACTGGCTCACTTGGCTCATCACCATCGAGGAAGCGCCCTTCCTTGGGATCGAATTCGCCATCGTCGACACCATCATCTCGGTTTTGCTCGTCTTGAGGCACCGCAGCAACATCCAAAGGCTGCGTCAGGGAACCGAATCCATCAACCCCTTCAGCAAGGAATATTCTAGTAAATAGTTAGTAGTTTTATTCCGCTCTCATCGTTTCTTAAGATTTTTGAAAGCACGGTCGTATTCTTTCGATGGTATGGCCGTTTTTCATTGACACGAAACCGTACATTATATTTGACAACTCTTCATTATCCTCAAAAACGTTTTTCAAAATTTTTGCTCTATTTTTCATCCCATATTTGCCCTGCTTCTACCGCTTCCTTCACCCCATCTTCAGGGCCACGAAACGGCAAAAGAAAAGCCGGGATTTTAGGCCCGGCATGCATATGGTTTTGAAACGGCTATTCGACCGCGAATACCAACGGATAGATGGTCTGTCCGCCTTGAATTTCAATGAAGTCCATGAGGGGATATTCCTCGCCGATACGCTTGGCGAAGGACTCCTTGAACTCGTCCGTCACGTCGGCTCCGTAGAAGACGGTGATGACGGAACGGTCGTCGATGTCCTCGATCGCGGCAAGAAGCTGCATCGCGCAGTCGCCAAGTTCCTTGGCCACCGCTTTCACCGCACCATGGCTAATGCCGATGTAGTCGTCCTTCTTGACGTCGAAGCCGTTATTGACCGAGTCGCGCACCGCGAGGGACACTTCGCAGCTCACGCACCCCTTGATTTGGTTCTGGATGAGTTCGAGGTTCTCCTGCAGGCTCGTGGATTCAAGGTCCACCATGCCAAGGGCGCTATAGCACTCGATGACGGACTTGGTCTCGATAACCTCGACATGCGTTCCTTCGATCATCGAGGCGGCCTGCTTGGCCGTGAGGATGACGTTGCCGTTATTGGGGAAGACGATGACGTTTTCCGCGTGGCAGGCTTCGATCGCATGGACGAAGTCTTCGGCGGAGGGGTTCATGGTCTGGCCACCGGTGACGATTTGGGTGGCGCCCATCTGTTTGAAGAGGTCGGCGATTTGGGCGCTGGAAGCCACGGCGACGATGCCTAAGGGCTTCTTCTCCTCTTCCTGCCCCATTTCCTTTAAAAGGACTTCCTGGTGCTGGATGGACATGTTTTCCATCTTGAAGGTGACGAACTCGCCATAACGCTGGGCATATTCGATGACTTTGCCGGGCGTCTTGGTGTGGATGTGTACCTTGACGATGCCGCTATTCTCGATGGCGACGATGGAATCGCCCAAGGTCTCGTAATAGGCGATCATCTCCGAGAGGGAGAAGGTCTGCGGGCCGTTCTTGCTGTTAAGCAACTGCATGATGAATTCGGTGCAGTAGCCATATTCGAGGGTCGAATCGGCGTTAAAGAGCTCCGCCGTATCGGCGGTGACGCCATTGGAAGGTCCATCGAAGACGATGTCCTCGAATTCCTCGCCGGTAAGTTCCTTGCGCATGCCATCCATGATGGCGACAAGTCCGGCGCCACCGGAGTCGATGACGCCCGCTTCTTTTAAGACCGGGAGCAAGTCCGGGGTCTTCTTAAGCGACTTCCTCATCTGCTTGAGGAGGATGTCGAAGAGTTCCTCGAGGCTATCGATGCCATCCGCGCGGTCGAGGACGTAGGTGCATCCTTCCCTGGCGACGGTAAGAATCGTGCCTTCCACGGGCTTAATGACGGCCTTGTAGGCTTTGTTGACGCCACTGCGGAGAGCCGAGGCGACTTGGATCAAATTCGCGCTTTCTAGGCCAGCGAAGCCTTCGGCGACGCCCGCGAAGAACTGTGACAAGATGACGCCCGAGTTCCCACGTGCGCCTAAAAGCATACCCGAGGCAAGCTTCCCGGAGACATCGGAAAGCGACTTGAAGTTGGCCTTCTCCATCGCCTTGATGCCACCGTTGATGGTCGCGGTCATGTTGGTGCCCGTGTCGCCGTCAGGGACCGGAAAGACGTTGAGGTCGTTGATTTGAGTGTATTGGTGCTTAATGGCGCGGTAGCCGTTTTGCACCATCGCGGCAAAGAGTTCACCACTTAACGTTTCCATTTCCTTATTCCTTTCCCATTGGCAAAGCCAACGGAGGCGTAAGCGTGGCTTACTGTTTGTTGACGGTAACTTCTTTACCGAAGACGTAGACACCGATCGTGCCCGGGCCGGTCGAGGCGCCGATGATCGGGCCAATCGGTCCGATGTAGACGTTGACGCTCGGGGCGAGCTTGAGGATTTCCGCTTTGACGAATTCGGCTGCTTTGATCGAGTCGGCGTGACCGACGTAGATGGTCTTGCCGGTGAGATCTTCGCCCGCTTCCACGGCCGCTTTGGCGCAGTAAAGGAGCGATTGCTTGGTGCCTTTGACTTTCTCGACCGCGAGGTTTTGCCCGATCGCGTCGGAGATGAGGATCGGCTTCACGCCGAAGATGTTGCCAAAGAAGGCGCTGGAGGCGCTGACGCGTCCAGCACGCTTGAGGTAGGAAAGCGATTCGACGGTCGCGAATTGGTTGAATTTGAGACGGTTCTCGTGGAGCCAAGCGACGATTTCGTCGAAGGACTTGCCTTCTTTGCGGAACTTCGAAGCGTAGATGGCCATTTCGCCCTGACCATAGCAGGAGATGAGCGAATCGAAGCAAACGATCTTGCGCTCAGGGAATTTCTTGCGCAGGTCGATCGCGACCTTCTCGCCCGCGAGGACGGAGGCGCTTAGTTTCGACGAGCAGCCGATGTAGATGATGTCATAGCCTTCTTCGAGGGCTTTGGTGAATTTCTCGACGAAGACGGTATCGGGAACCTGGGAGGTGAAGATGCGGCGGCCTTCGCGCATGACGTCGAAGAATTGGGACAAGGTGTAGCCTTGGTCGTAATCGAGGGAAGCGACGACTTCCTTATCGTCGATGGTGACGACCATCGGGCAATAGTCGATGTCGTATTGGTCACGGAGATCCTTGGGGAGTTCTCCGGTCGAATCGATGAAAATCTTGATTTTTTCCATGGTTATTTTGGTTTCCTTACATGTTGTTGGAGTTCTTCATGTTCTTCATGACTTGGCGGATCTGCGCCTCGGAAGGCTTACGACCCATCGAGAGGAACATGGCGCGGATCATCTTTTCGTTGATCGGCGGGTTCTTATCAAGCTGGTATTTGATGAGTTTGCGGGCGCCGAAGAATCCGGCGACGGCACCGATGATGAGCGCGGCGATGACGAGGCCGAACCAGCCTCCGCTCCACTCCATGATTAGGCCCTCCCGTCGTACTTACCGGTGGCGGTGTCGACGGAGATCTTGTCGCCTTGGTTGATGAACAAAGGGACGCGGATGGACATGCCCGATTCGAGGACGGCGTCTTTGGAGCCGCCGTTGGAAACGGTGTCGCCACGGACGCCCGGCTCGCATTCGACGACGGTCAAGACGACCTTCGCGGGAAGCGTGACGTCGAGGATTTCGCCTTCATAGGACATGATTGTGACCTCGGCGTTAGGGGCGAGGAAGGGAATGATGTCCTCGTAGGTGGCCTTCGAGAGTTCGACCTGCTCGTAGGTGTTGCCATCCATGAAGACGAGCGTTTCGCCCGCGTCATAGAGATATTGCATGGTGGCCTTGTCGACGCGGATGTCTTCCACGCCATAGCCCGAGTTGCGGGCGAGTTCGGTGATGGCGCCGGTGCGAAGGTTCTTGACCTTGACCTTGGCGACCATCTTGCGCATCGCGGTCTTGTTGAGCAAGATGTCGATGACGCGATAGAGGTTGTTTTCGTCGATGAAGTAGTTGCCAGGACGGAGTTCGGTAACGTTGATCATAGTGTTCTCCTTTTTGTAATAACGCAATTGCGCGGTGCCATTATACACCCTTTTGCGCGCGTATGTGTATTGAATTGAAAGCCTCATTGCATAAAGGCTGATCGAGTGGGCTTTTTGGGAAAAGAAAAAGCGATGGGTCGCCCCACCGCATTTGGCACTTCTTATTTCTAACGTCCCTTAAGGAAGCAGACCCAACCGATGAAGCAAAGGACGGGCGCGACGACGGGAGCTATGTATTTTTTCACGATAGGCCACGTGAACCCGGTGATGCTTCCCGCCCGGATTTCCATCACGAGCATGATGGTCGAGGCGACAATGCCAAGGATCGAGGCGACGATGATGATCGGCAAACGGTGCTTCGCGACGAAGACGCCAATAATGACGCCGATGTAGGATAGCGTAACCAGGCCGGTGGCGATAAACGTCCGCCACAGCGCCTTATCCGCGTCGGCGGCGAAGCTCCAGTTGATGGAAATGAGCCCCTGGATCGATTCGACGAAGGTGAAGATGGCGAGCCCGGCGAAGAAACCCGCGATTGTGATTAAGATAGTACCTAGAATTTTCATTTTTTTCTCCGTTGAATTGTTTTGATTCGGCTATTCTTTCGCGCTGCCGACAAAATAGAAGATCGTACCTAGTAAGTATAGCACCGGCGCGATAAACGACGTTCCGTATTTCTGGAAGACGCCCCAGGAAAACCCGGTCAACGTTCCCGCGCGGATGTCCATGACGAGCATGACCACAGGCGGAGCAAGAAGGATGATGCTTGCGATGATCATGGCAAGCGATCTCTTCGGCACGAAGGTACGGAAGATGAGATAGCTGCCCACGAGCACCTGAACACCCGTCGCGATGAAGGTCGTCCAAAGAGCTTTATCCGCCTCGGTGGCAAAGCTCCAGTTGACTGCTATTAAATCCCTGATCGCAACGAAGAAGGTGATGAAAGAGAACGTGATAAGAAAACCCGCGGCGACGAATAAGAGAACACGTCCGAGTACTTTCATTGTTTTTACCCCCCTATATGAATCACGATGGAGGCTCGCCGTTACCTAGCGAAGCCCCACTACTTGGATGTTTATATTTCTTTCGCGTTTCCAACGACGCATAAGATCGCGCCAAACAGATAAAGGATCGGGGCCGAAAAGGAAGGTCCGTATTTCTGGAAGACGCCCCAATCAAATCCCGTTAAGTTGCCCGCGCGGACGTCGGTGACAATCATCATGACCGGCGGCACGAAGAGGATGATGATCGCGAGGAACATGATGAAGGACTTTCTCGGGAAGATGGCGTAGAAGATGGCGTAGACGCCAAGAAGGACTTGGACGCCCGTGGAGAAGAAGGTCGTCCAGATGGCTTTCTCCGCGTCGGTGGCGAAGCTCCAGTTGCAGGCGATTAGGCCTTGGATCGAATTGATGAAGTTCGCGACGGAGAACCCGATGAGTAGACCCGCGGCGATAAGTAGGACGATACGTCCGATGGCTTTCATTGTCATTGTTTTTACTCCGGCAAATAGGCTTTGTAGGAAGTGACCCCGACGAGGACTTCGCCATCGATTTGAAGTCCGCAGGGACGGTCGAATTCGACTTCGATGGTCTTACCCGTCTGGAGGAAGACGGCTTTCTTCTTCGCGACATGGGTTCCCTTGAAGAGTTTTGGGAAAAGAAGCAAAGTGCCGATCTTGCCGCGTCCATGGATGCAGACGACGGTGAGCTTGCCCGAGTTACGGCGTTGGGCGGGGGCGATCATCATGCCACCGCCATAGAAGCGGCCGTTCATCGCCGAGGCTAGATATGCTTTCTTCAAGACGATCGGTTCTCCCCCATCGACCTTGATGGTCGCCGTCGGCGGGACATAGGGTCCCATGAGCAAGCCGACGGTGATCGAACCATAGTTGATGTTCTTTTCTCCCGCGGCCTTCATCTCCTCGGCCTTGACGCAGCATTCGCCGTCGATTCCAAAGCCGATGCCGTTAAGGAAGCGGTAGGTTTTGCCTTTGACTTCCACTAGAGGGAGGCCTTCGACGTATTTGTTGATGCGGTAGATGCCAAGGTCCTCGACCTTATCTTCCGCGGCTAAGTCGCGCTGGAAGTCGTTTCCGGTCCCGGTGGGATTAAGGTAGAGTTCGCAGTCGATCTTCACGTCGCCGATGTTGTTGACGAAGTGGTTCATCGTGCCATCGCCGCCGAAGATGACGACTTTGTCCTCCGCTTTGCGCTTCTTGAAGAAGTCTTGTACGTCTAAGTTGATCAGGGAGGTCATTTCACCGATCTCAAAGCCATGGGCCTTGAGTTCCTCGGCGACTCGCGCGGCGTTTTTGGCGCCTTCCTCCGCATCCGCGAGTTCGTTATAAAGCAAATAGTTCATGAAATATTCTCCTTGCTTCGCACTATTTTAAGCCCAATAGGTAGGGATTGTAACGCTTCTCTTCGCCAATGCTGGTCGAAGGGCCATGCCCGGGATAGACTTTCGTCTTATCAGGCAAGGACAGGAGTTTTCGTAACGAGTCTTCCAATAGACGAGGCTTCGCGCCAGGTAAATCCATGCGCCCTATTCCTAGATGGAACAGCGTGTCGCCACTGAAGAGCACCCCTTCTTCCGGCAAATAGAAGCAACAGCTCCCCGCCGTATGGAAGGGCGTATGGATGACGCGAATCAGATGGCCGCCGATGTTGACGCTTTTTCCATCGGGCCCTTCGTAATGACGGGCGCCAAGGAGGATTTCGTCCTCATCCTCGCACCAATACATCGGGAGCTCTTTTTCTAAGGAAAAGGGTTTGCCGAATAGTCCCGAAGAGGCATTGAGCCGGGGACTCGTCAAACATTCCGCGTCTAGGCCATGCAACACCACGCGCAGCCCTTCGGTTACTTGAAGTTCCGCTAGACCTTGGATATGGTCGACGTGGCCGTGGGTAATGAAGATGCCGGCGATGAAGGGATGGTGTTTGGCGCAATAGGATTCGACGCGGTGGTTGTCATTCTTCCCGAAATCGAAAACGATCGCGGGTTCCCCTTCGTAGCCAAGGACGTAGGTATTGGCTTCCTCGCCCCCGTAATAAAGTGTTTGAATCGGTGGTTTCATGGATAAGAAAAGGCCCATTGAAGGGCCAAAGTCTCAATGAGGAAATTACTTCTTTTCCTTGTGCAGAGTCTTCTTTCTGCAGGTCGGGCAGTATTTGAGGATCTCCATCTTCGCGGGATGGGTCTTCTTGTTGCGGGTGGTGAAATAGTTTTCGCAGCCGCATTCCGAGCATTTGAGGATCGCTTGATCACGTTTTCCAGCCATGTTTGTTCACTTCCTTCTTTTAAGCGTGGGAATCTTAGCACAGGCGTAAAGATAATTCCACATACAAAAAAACATGGTTTCCAACGCGTTTTAACTTCCTCTGATAAACATTAAAATAGGGACGACTCCAAAAGGAGGTCCTTCCCATGAATATCCGCGAGCAAACCCGTCCGGTCCATCTTGGCTCCTTGCGCCTTGGTGGCCAAAACCACGTCGTCATCCAATCGATGTGTTCCATCAAGACCAGCAAGGTCGAGGAAGTCAGCGCCCAAATCAATCGCTGCGCCGCCTTAGGCGCCGAAGCCATGCGCCTTTCTTGCCTTGACGAAGAAGACGCGAAGGCCTTCAAGGAAATCAAAAAGCGCGTCTCCATCCCCCTCATCGCCGACATCCACTTCGACTATCGTCTCGCCTTGACCGCGATCGAATCGGGTGTTGACGCCGTGCGCATCAACCCCGGCAACATCGGCTCGGAGGAAAACGTCTTCAAAGTCGTCGAAGCCTGCAAAGCCCATCACGTTCCCATCCGCATCGGCGTCAATTCGGGATCGTTAGATAAACAATTCGTCGAAGGCAAGGAGGAAGTGCGCGCAGAAGCCCTCGTCGCCTCCGCCAAAAAGCACGTGGCCATCCTCGAGAAGTTCGGCTTCCATGATATCGTCATTTCCCTAAAAGGCTCGAATGCCTTAGAAACCATCGCCGCCTATCGCCTTGCCGCGAAGACCTTCCCCTACCCCCTCCATATCGGCGTCACCGAAGCAGGCCCTAAGGACGTGAGCTTATTACGCTCCGCCGCGGCCTTATCCCCGATTTTGTTAGACGGCATCGGCGATACGATCCGCATCTCCTTGACCGAGGATCCCGAGGAAGAAATCCTCGCCGCAAGCCGCTTGCTCCACGATCTCGGCCTAAAGGAAGATTGGCCGACCTTCATCTCCTGTCCAACCTGTGGCCGTACGGCGGTCGATTTGATGCCCTTAGCCAAGAAGGTGCAGCGTTACTTAGAGGAACACCACGTCAACAAGACCATCGCCGTCATGGGTTGCGTCGTCAACGGCCCAGGCGAAGCGCGCCACGCAGACTTAGGTCTAGCGGGAGGACGCGGACAATGGGTCTTATTCCGCAAAGGCGAAGTCGTCCGCACCGTAGACGAAAAAGACGCCTTTGACGCCTTGATCGAAGAGATTGGGAAGTTATAAGGATTCGCGCCACAAGGGGTCGAAGATGCCGCTTCGAAGCATCGCGACCTCTTTTTTATACGGGGCGACTTCCCCGATATAAGGCGTTTCCAAGATGATGGGGATCTCGTCGAGGCGCGGCTCCACAACGTACGAACGAAGCGCGTCGAAGCCAAGATATCCAAACCCGATGTTCTCATGGCGGTCCTTATGTGCTCCGCGGGGGTTCTTCGTGTCGTTCAGATGGACGACCTTCAATCGGTCTAACCCCAAGACGCGGTCGAATTCATCGAGAATACTCGATGCGTTAGACGCGTCATATCCGGCGTCGGAAACATGGCAGGTATCCAAACAAACGCCGATGCGGTCTGGATAATCGATGCGTTCGATCACTTCTTTGAAAAACTCGAAACGCGTGCCGATCTCGCTGCCTTTGCCCGCCATCGTCTCAAGGCAAAGCGTGACGTCGGTGCCATCTTGGCTAAGGACTTCGTTTAATCCGAGAAGTAGCGACTCCAGGCCATGGCGTTCATCATGCCCCACGTGGGCGCCGGGATGAAGGACGAGGAGTTTCGAGCCGAATGCCTCCGTCCTACGTAACTCGGAAAGAAGGAAAATCTTCCCAAGGTCATAGGTCTCGAGGCTATCTTTGTTGCCCAAATTGATGATATAAGGGGCATGGACCACGAGACGGTCGCTTCGAAGCTTAGCTTGCTTCATATGATCGAGCCCTTCTTGGATCATCATCTCCTCCAAGGGCTTGCGCTTGGTGTTTTGCGGCGCGCCCGTATAGAACATGAAGGTGTCTAATCCAAAGGCTTCCGCCTCTTTGGCTGCGCCAAGGAAATAGGAAGGGGAAGACAAAGAAATATGGGAGCCTAAGACGGTCATTTCTTCTTGGCTTTCTTGGCATAGGCGGCGTTTTGCTGCTCGCGCACCTTCTGTTTGATGGCTTTGCGACGGTATTTGCCTTCGACTTTGTCAATGGCTTTCTTGCGCTTTGCTTTATAGCCGGGTTTGACTTTATCGACGCTGGTCTTGGCCTTGGCGATGGAGATATCGCGCTTTTGCTCATCGGAGATCTCGTGCTTGAACTCGATCTTCTTACGCTTTAAGGCCGAGGAATCGCTTTGAACGAGGCTTTCTCCCTTCAAAACGAAGAAATCAAAGGGGGTCCCTTGGTCGAAGAGTTTTTTGGCTCTATTGAGTTCATCCGCGTTATAGAACACCCACGAGTCGCCCTTTTGCCCAAAGCGTCCGGTACGTCCGGCGCGGTGATAGTAATAGGAAAGGTCGCTTGGCAAATCGAGGGAGATGACGTCGCTGACGCCCTCTAAGTCGATGCCGCGGCTAAGCAAATCCGAGCAGACGATGATCGGGTATTGGTTGGATTTGATTTTCCGTAACGCTTGCTTGCGCTCCCTTACTTGGAGGTCGCCGGTGAAGACGATCGCCTCATAGCCTTGCTCCCTCAAATCCTTATAAGTCCCCATGACGTCTTCTTTTTTGGAGGCGAAGACCAAAGCCAAATAAGGATGGCGGATGTCCAAGAAACGGCGCAAGGCCTCGAATTTGCCGATGTGCTTGACGTCCACGAAATGGTGCAAGACGCTCGAGGCGGTCTTGTTGTCCTCCCCTTCGTAGAGGAAGCGGGAATCGACGTAATGCTCCAAAGCGGATTTGAGTCCTTGGTTCAAGGTCGCGGAGAAGACCAGCGTTTGTATGTTCTCGGGGCAAAGGGCATAAATCCCATCGATGTCCTCGAAATAGCCTAGTTCCATCAGCATGTCCGCTTCGTCCAAAACGAGGAAGCGAAGGCCATGGAGGTCAAGTAGCCCCTGCTCCACGAAGAGATCCTTCGCGCGTCCTGGGGTAGCGATGGCGATTTGGGGAGGCAATAAGAGCCCTTCGGCGTTTTGGCTCCGCTCGGACTCCGAGGTGAATAGACGCACCTTGAGTTTTGGGAAGAAGCGCGTGAACGCGAAAGCAAATTCGTAGACTTGCCTTGCTAGTTCCCTCGATGGACAAAGGACCAAGGCCTGCAGCCGCGGCAAATTGAAGTCGATCTTCTCGAGGATCGGGATCAGATAACTATGGGTTTTCCCCGAGCCCGTCTCGCTTTGGCAGACCAAAGAAGATCCGCTTAGGACTTTTGGGATCACCCGCGATTGGACGGGGGAAGGATTGGTATAACCCAGTTTCTCTAAAGCGTGGGTCAATTCTTTGGATAATGCATACGAAGCGAAACTTGCCATACGGCCGCATTATAGGGAAGATTCTTCCCTTTTACCATGACAAAGGGGAAAATTGTTTCCGTATGAACGTCACCATCGTCAATCCCCACGGCTATTGCGTGGGGGTCCATAACGCCATGGCCATCGCCTTGAAGGCCAAGGAAGAACACCCTAACGCCAACGTCTATCTGCTGGGTTTATTGATCCATAACGAGGAAGCCATCGCCGAGCTTGAAAGCAAAGGGCTCATCGTCTTGGACGAGCGGAAAAAAGACCTCCTCGATTACCTGCTGGACCTCAAAAAGGGCGACGTGGTCGTCTTTTCCGCCCATGGCCATCCTTCTTCTTACGATGACTTGGCCCGCGCCAAGGGGCTAATTCTAGTCGATGCGACCTGCCGCTACGTTTCCGAAAACACCGCTTCGGCGCAAGGCGTCCATAACGTCATCTACGTCGGATTATCAAACCATCTTGAATCGCAGGCCTTCCTCGCCAATTGCCCCGACGCGAGTTTCTATGACGTCTTAACGGGCAACTTCCCCTACTTAAGGGTCAAGGGACGTTCCAATACCCCCACTATCATCACCCAGACCACCCTCTCTGGCTCCGAGGTGGACAAAGCCCTTGAAGACATCACCCATTATTTCCCTAAGGCGATCTTAGCCAAGCAACGCTGCTTCTCCACCACCTTGCGCCAAAGCGCGATCGCCGCTTTGCCCGAAGACATCGAGGAAGTCATCGTCTTGGGGAGCAAACGCAGCAACAATTCCCTCAAACTCGCCGAAATCGCCTCCTCCAAAGGGTTTTCGACCCACCTTTGCTTAGGGCTCGAAGACGTCAAGGCGCTCGACCTGAAGGGCAAAAAGAAAATCGCCCTTTCCTCGGGGGCGAGCACTTCGGAAAAGACGTTCCAGGACGTCCTTACTTACCTGAAGGGTTTGGACTAGAGTCCCCTATTTGTCCTTTTAAAGCGCGATAGGTCGCCAAATAGACATCGCGCTTTTCTTTTGGGAGATTGGGGGTATTGAGCAACCGCTTGATCTTGTTGAATTGCACCGTCAGCCATTCCAGGTAGACTTCGCCTTTATGCTTCATGAGCACCGGGCCAAAGGCGAGCTCGTTGTTGGTGTAGGTATGGTCGGGAAAGCCGCGGTCGAAGCGGATGATCGTATAGAAGATCTTGTCTTCGAGTACCATCTTCTCATCGACGATATGGAATCCAAGTTCGGAAACCCTTTTCCGCACGGCGATCAAGTCGCGATGGGGGTCCATGATGATGGTCTTGATGTTCAAAAGCTTCTCCGGATGGGCTTCAAGAATCGCGCAGGAGAGCAAGCCACCCATGCCACATAAGGTCAAGGTATCGACGGACTCGGAAAGTTCGCTGATGCCATCGCTTCGGCTGCAAAGGATCCGGTTGGCGTTTTTGCAGCTCGCGACGTTTTCCTTCATGCGGAGATAGGGACCGACTTTGTTATCGATGGCCTGCGCCCATTCGATCTTGCCCTGGTCGACTAAAAAGATGGGCAGCCACGCGTGGTCGCTGCCAATATCGCCGAGATAGGCTCCTTGCGGAACCATCCCGGCGACGGTGGAAAGTCGATTCGAGAGGCGGCGAGGCACCTTAGCGCCTTCCTCCCCTGCCATCTCCGGGCAAGACGCCATCGCGGTAATCCCCGAGCTTTTTGGCGCGGGTAGGATGACGCAACTTGCGGATGGCTTTGGCTTCGATCTGACGGATACGTTCGCGGGTGACGCCGAATTCGCGTCCGACTTCCTCAAGGGTGCGCGGACGGTTGTCGTCAAGTCCATAGCGGAGGCGAAGGACGCGTTCCTCGCGGTCGGTGAGGTCCTTCATGATCTCATAGAGTTCTTCCTTAAGAAGGCTCTTGGTCGTGTATTCCTCGGGCGATTGGGCGTCGGCGTCGGCGATAAAATCGCCAAGGCGGGAATCGTCTTCTTCGCCAATCGGGGTCTCTAAGGACACCGGCTCGAGGGCGATGCGTTGGATTTCGCGGATGCGCTCGGGCGATAAGGCGCCTTCCATCTTCTCGGAGATTTCCTCGGCGGTCGGCTCACGGCCGAATTCCTGGACGAGCTGGCGCTGGACGCGGGTCATCTTGTTGATGGTCTCGACCATGTGGACCGGGATGCGGACGGTGCGGGCTTGGTCGGCGATGGCACGGGTGATGGCTTGGCGGATCCACCAGGTCGCATAGGTGGAGAACTTGAAGCCTTTGGTGTAGTCGAATTTCTCGACGGCTTTGATTAGACCGAGGTTGCCTTCCTGGATGAGATCGAGGAAGTGCATGCCACGTCCGACGTAGTGCTTGGCGATGGAGATGACGAGACGCAAGTTGGCGTTGATGAGCTGGTCTTTGGCCTCTTTGGCGTCTTCTTTCTCCCATTCGGTGGCGTTGGGCGCGGTGCCGGCGACGATGCGCTTGGCAAGTTCGGTCTCTTGCTGGGCGTTAAGAAGGTCGACTTTGCCGATCTCCTTGAGGTACATCTTGACGGAGTCGTTGACCTTGACTTCGCCAATGCCGATGCGGGAGAAGTCGGTGATGGTCGCCACTTCCTTCTCTTCGTCGGTAAGCCCTTCGCCATCTTCCTCGGCGTCGAGTTCGTCCTCTTCCATCTCTTTCTCGGCGGATTCGAAATCCTCCGGGACGTTGGAATCGTCGAATTCCCCGAGCACGTCGTCGTTTTCGACATCGTCGTTTTCGATTTTGATGCCCTTCGAGCTAAAGAACTCGATGAGGGAGTTGAGGTCCTCGTCGGAGAGGTCGAGGTGGCTCGTGGCGTCCATGATGTCGCCCGAGTTGATATAGCCCTGTTCTTTTCCTTTCTTCAGGAAACGGGCTTTGATGGTTTCGAGGGAAACGATTTCCTCGTCGTCGTCGACGATGGGGAGGTCTTCTTCCTCGAGTTCCGCTTTCTTGGTCTTCGGCATAGTCTATTTTCCTTTCCTGGGCCGATTCGCCCATTGTTCCCGGAGTTTGGCGGCTAAGTCTTTGTTGGCTTGGGCGCCTTTTTCGAGGGAACCTTGTTCCACCGCTTGTTTCGCGGTCATTTTCTCGCTGAGGGCGGCGGATTCGTCGGCGATGATTTTCGCGCAGTCATCGAGGCTTTTCCGGCTCAGCGGTAGGATGTTGGGGGCCAAGGCGATCTCGCTGGCCATCGAGGAAATTTCCTCGGCTCCCTCGACGCCGGATTCCTCCACGTAGGTGATGAATCCGCCGATGTCGGGATCTTCGTCATTCCCCTGCGTGAATTCGACGAGGAATTCGGCGAGGGAAGAGAGAACGTTGGATGAGGTGAAGCTGCCGATGTTCTTCTCGTAATAGGCGATGGCATCGTGCTTCTGAAGCATGTAGTAGGCAAGCGTCCGTTCGGCGAGGCTCAGCCGAGCGATTTCCCGTTCGTAACGGCGCACCGCCATCGGACCGGAGGTGGGCCTAGTTAGGGAGATACCCTGCTCCTCCGTTTCCTGCTTTGGGGATTGGCGCGCGATCTCGCGGATGGCTTCGGGCTGGTAGCCCGTCGCCTCGGAGAGCTTGATGAGCATGTCCTCGAATTCGATCCCCGCGGGTTTGTTCCTAAGATATGGGAGGAAGGTCGCTAACGCCTTTCTTCGTTCCTCGGGGCTTTCGAGTTTCTCATTGCGCGTGTAGTAGGCGAGTTGGAAGTCGATGGGCTCGATGAGGTTCTCCAAGCGTTTCTTCAACGCGTCGATCCCCTCGTCGCGGATGATTTCATCCGGGTCGCGCAGGTCTCCTTGGTAATCGACCACGCGGCAGCGCACCCCACTTTTCCCTAATGAGGAGAGGGCGCCCATCATCGCGTGCTGTCCCGGACCATCGCCATCGAGGCAGAGGCGGATTTCGCACCGCAGCCTCTTAAGCAAGTTCACTTGCTGGGGCGTGAGTGCCGTTCCCATCAAGGCGACGGCATTGGGGATGCCCGCCTTATCGAGGGCCATGACGTCCATGAACCCTTCGAGCACATAGCAATATCCGTCGCGATGCGCCGTCTGGGCGGCGTTATGGTAGTTATAGAGGATGTTCCCTTTTTGGAAGATGGCCCCATCGGGAGAGTTGATGTACTTTGGAGAGCCATCGTCGATGATGCGCCTTGTGGAGAAGCCGACGACTTGTCCGCGTGGGTCGCATAGCGGGAAGACGATGCGCCCGGCGTTGCTATCGGCGGTTTTTTCCCCGCGTAATAACGCGATGCCGATGTCCTCGATCGATTTGAGCGAGTGGCCCTTCTTTTGGAGGTAGGCCACCGTCATCTGCCCGTCTTTGGGGGCGTAGCCGACGCCGTATTTCTCTTGCATCGCGGCGTTGATGTCGCGTCCTTGCAGATAGTCGCGGGCCTTCGCGCTTTCGGGAATGGTGAGGCCATAGCGATAGAAGGTCTGAAGATCGTTGATGCAATCGTAGAGCCTGGTGAGGCTTGGGTCGACGTGGACCTTCGGGGCTTCCTCCACTAAGCGCGGGTCGTTGTAGCCGACTAGGTTCGCGACTTTGCGGACGGCCTCGGCGAAGGAGCACTTCTCGTATTTTTGGACGAAGCCGATCGCGTTGCCGCCCGACCCGCAGACGAAGCATTTGAAGATCTGCTTGTCCGTGGAGATCTGCATCGACGGGTTCTTGTCGTCGTGGAAGGGACATAGGGCGACGTAGTTGCGCCCTTTCTTGGTGACGGGGATATAAGCGGAGATCACCTGGACGATATCCGCGTGTTTAAGCACGGCGTCAATAAGACTTTGGTCGTACATGGAACCTCCTTTCTTATACAAAGTATATTTCTACTAATTTATTACTAGTTTTGTACTAGTGTTCAGCAACCGATCTTCGCTTTGAGATACGACTCGATCTCCTTGATGGCGATGCGGTCTTGGGCCATCGTGTCGCGGTCGCGCACGGTGACGGTCCCGTCTTCGAGCGTCTGGAAGTCGATGGTGACGCAATAGGGCGTGCCGATTTCGTCCTGGCGGCGATAACGCTTGCCGATGGAGCCGGTCTCGTCATAGATGACCTGCATCTTTTTGGAGAGGTCGCCAAGGATTTCAAGAGCCTTGTCGCCAAGCTTCTTGGATAAGGGCAGAATCGCGGCCTTGTACGGAGCGATGACGGGACTAAGATGGAGGACGACGCGGGAATCGTCTTCCCCCACTTTCTCGACGTCATAGGCATCCACAAGGGTCATGAGCATCAAGCGGTCGAGACCCATGGAAGGCTCGATGCAATAAGGCACGTAGCGTTCGTTGGTGTCCGGGTCGAAATAGGTGAGGTCGCTCTTGGAATAATCCTGGTGGCGCTTTAAGTCGTAGTCGGTGCGATCGGCGATGCCAAGGATCTCGCCCCAACCTAAGGTCGGGAAGTCGTATTCGACGTCGGTGGTCGCCTTGGAATAGAAGGCAAGCTCTGCTTGCTCATGGTCGCGGTAACGCAGATTCGTTGCTTTGATGCCTAAGGATTCGACGAACTTGAGGCAATAGTCCTTCCAATAGGAGAACCATTCTAAGTCGGTGTTTGGTTTGCAGAAGAACTCCATCTCGAGTTGCTCGAATTCGCGGGTACGGAAGGTGAAGTTCCCCGGGGTGATCTCGTTGCGGAAGCTTTTGCCCGCGTTGCAGATGCCAAAGGGGAGTTTCTTACGCGTGACGCGCTGCACGTTGCGGAAATTGACGAAGACGCCTTGGGCGGTTTCCGGACGAAGGTAGACCGTCGATTGGGGCGTATCGTCCTCGAAGACGCCAAGATGGGTCTTGAACATCATGTTGAATTTGCGGATCGGCGTGAAATCGGATTTGCCGCAATTGGGGCACACCATCTTATGTTCCGCCATGAACGCGTCCATCGCGGCGTAGTCCATGGCCTCGACGTCGACGTCGGGATATTCGCTGTGGATCAGGTTATCCGCGCGGTGACGTGCTTTGCACGCCTTGCAGTCCACCATCGGGTCATTGAAAGTCGAGACGTGTCCGGTGGCTTCCCAAACGCGGGAATTCATCAAGATCGCCGAATCGATGCCGACGTTGGTGGGCGACTCCTGCACGAACTTGCGCCACCAAAGATCTTTGATGTTGCGCTTGAGTTCGGCGCCCAAAGGACCGTAGTCCCAGGTGTTGGACAAGCCGCCGTAGATGGCCGAGCCTTGGAAGACGTAGCCGGTGTTTTGGAGATGTTGGGTAATCACCTCGAAATCAAATGGATTTGCCACTTTGTAGACCTCCTTGCGCCCAATGAAAATGCCTGCGGACGCAAAACTTGCAAAAGTCTACATTTCGTGGGATAGGCCGTCAACCCTATATAAGTGAACTTTTTAAATGTTTTCTATGAAAGGGCCTCTTTCGTCTAATAAGCGTGGAAAATTGGCTCTAAAGAGCGTAGCCGCGCCCCGCTTGTTTCCTCGCAATATCGGAGTAGCCGCCGGAGGGAGGCTTCCTTTGCCCCTTTAGGGTACGTGACCTTGGATAGTTCGAAGCCACCATAGGCGAAGGCATGGTGGAATACCTTGAGCTCATCGACGCTCAAAGGGCCCTCCGTGCTTAAGGGAAGGCAATCCTGGCATAAGAACCCACCGTGGGTGAAATCGACGCTTACGATGCCCTTTTTGGCCCCGCAGACGACGCAATGCCCCACCTCGATGCCATAACCGCTGAAACGAAGTACTCTGGCAAGGTACATCATCGCGATGGAAAAAGGATCGCCATGTTCCAGCAATGCCTTCAAAGACGTTTCTAAAGAAGGATAGGCCTGTTCCCCTTCTTCTTCGCTAAGAATGCGCAAGGTGGCCTCGATGCAAAGCTGGGCCACCAACATGGCTTCGAGGTTCCCTTCCGGACTCAGCAACGCTTCGATTTTGCCATCGCGCAAGGTCAATGCGCCCGTGGAGGAGACCATCAGGTTAAAAGCGCCAAGGCTTAACTCTTGGGTGAGGAAGTTATTGGCCCCGCCGACTTTGAGCGCCCCACGGCTATAGAAAGAAAAGAAACCGCTGGGGCCAAGGCAACGCACCATCGCGTCGCGTTCCTTTTGGGGGATGCGCGACAAGACGATGCCCTTATATTCCTCCACCCTAGCGGTCGCCATAGCCGATGTCGATGAGTTTGGCGGGCTCGTCGCGCCAATTGGGGATGACGACGGGTTCGATATGGAGCTCGGCGACGTGGGTATGCCACATGCGCTCGAGTTCGCTTTTTGCGGCAAAGCTGATCTTCTTGATCATCGCCCCGCCTTTGCCGATGACGATGCCTTTGTGGTTAGGCTTGTCAAGGATGATGGTCGCCCGGATCTTAAGGCCGTCCTTGGTGGTCTTGAACGAATCGACCTTGACTGCGCTACTATGGGGGATTTCGTCACGGAGGAAATGGAGCATCTTCTCGCGGATGACTTCCTTGGCTTGGTAGGATTCGTCTTTGTCGGTGTAGACGTCATGGGGATAAAACGGCATGTCGCCGCTAAGAAGCGGGATGACGGCTTCCTTAATTTCTTTTAAACCGAAGTTCTCCTTAAAGGAGGCCTCGATGAAGGTCGCCCCGGGGTAGCGGGAAAGGATCGCTTCTTTCTTCTGTTGCCCCACCGCGGGCGGAATCAAATCGATCTTGTTGAGGACGTAGATCCTTGGGGCATCGCTAGAAATCGAGTCGATGGTCGCGAAGTCGTTTTCGATGTCGCGGGTCGAGGCGTCGAAGATATAGACGATGGCATCGACGTCGCGGGCGCTTGAAAAAGCCGATCTCCGCATATGGGAATCGAGTTTCTTATCGCCCTTATGGATGCCTGGGGTGTCCACGAAGACGATCTGCAGGTCTTTTTCCTCATAAATCCCCGAGATGGCATCGCGGGTCGTCTGGGCTTTGGGGGAGACGATGGAGACCTTCTTGCTAAGCAAGGCGTTAAGCAACGTGGACTTGCCGACGTTCGGCCTGCCTAATAAAGCGACGAATCCGGATTTCATAGATCGTGTCCGTCAAAGGCGAAGGGCAAGAGCTCTTCGATGTTGGTCGTCACGCGCGCACCATTAAGGTTGGCAAGATAAATCGGCGCCTTGGAAGGGAAGAGTTCCTGGATGACCTGGCGGCAAGCGCCGCAGGGAGAGCAGGCCTCCTCGGTATCGGCGACGATGGCCAAAGCGATCATGTCATCGCGGGTTTTGCCATCCATCATCGCCCCGTAGATGGCGTTGCGCTCAGCGCACATGCACAAAGGATAGGAGGCGTTTTCCACGTTAGCCCCAACGTAGACCGAGCCATCGCGGCATAGTAACGCCGCCCCTACCGCGAACTGGGAATAAGGTGAATAGGAACGCTCCCTGGCCGCTAAGGCGACGGTAATGAGTTCTTCGGAATCAATCATGGTGTTTCTCCTTATCTAGACTGAGGATGCGTTCCTGAAGGGGGAACATGACTTCCTCGTCTTCTTTGGTCATGTGGTCATAGCCAAGCAAGTGCAATAAGCCATGGACGAAGAGGAAACTCAGTTCCCGTTCGGGGGTATTGCCGATTTCCTTGGCTTGCTCTAAGGCGCGGGGGACGCAGATGAAGATCTCGCCTAAAAGGCGCGGGATGTCGTCCCCGACGATTTTGCCTAAATCCGAATCATCGTCGTTGAAGGCAAAGCTGATGACGTCGGTCACGCGGTCGACGTTGCGGTAATCGCGGTTGATCTGATGGATGGTCTCTTCGTCCACCAGCGAGACGTCGACTTCGTAGTTGGTCTTGATGTCCAGCAGCGAAAACGTCGTCTTGGCGAGGGAAAGATACACTTCTTCCAGCGCATCGTAACGTTCTTCCAAACGATTTTCGAAACTGACGTCCATGTGTGGCTAACTATACCACGTGCAAGAGCGCGCAACAACGAAGCCGCGTGAGATCGCCTTTTCATTCTAGATACACCAGCAAATGATGGATAGCCGACCCGATGGTATAATCGTCCCGCCAAACAATCAGAGACGGTTGGGAGGCGGCCCGGGCCTGGTTGTTTGGCGATAACCCTTCCCCCGAGACGCCTCCCAACGGTCGGAAGGGGTTTTTATGTTGGACAAAGCCGCCGTTTCGTCCATGTCGGACGAGGAGATCGCCGCCGCGCTTTCCCTGCTTTCCGCGGAATCGGAGAGGAGGGAAAGGGAAAGGTCGAGGTTCGAGAAGGCCCGGCTGTCGAAAAGGAACAAGAGGGACCCCCGATGCCCGGAATGCAAGGTTTCCCTGATGGCCGATGGCCATAGGCACGACGGCGTCGCCAGGTACGAATGCCCGAAATGCGGACGCCATTTCTCGGACTCCTCGTCGACGTCGCTTTCGTCCTCGAAACTGACGCCGGGGAGGATAAGGACGATACTGACCCTGATAACGATGGACTGCCCGGACTGGGTCGTCGCCGAGATCGCGGGCGTGGATCCGAAAACCGCGCAATTCTGGGTTGACAGATGCCTCGACGCGGCCTCGGAATGGTCGATGGCGTCGAAGCTTTCCGGGCACGTCTGGATCGACGAGATGCGCTTCGCCCCGACGAGGGCGACCGGATTCGTAGACGGCATATGGACCACCTACGCCGGCAGGATAGCCAAGGACGCGTACATGGAAGTCGCCTTCGATGCGTCGGGCCGCGGCTTCTGCCACCTTTACGCGAAGAAGCTCGGGACGCCGACGAAGGCGATGGTCACCGAATGCCTGTCCCCCAGGATCGAACCCGGGTCGACGCTCACCCACGACGGGGCGAGCAGCCACGGCGGGATCGTTAAGGGGCTCTCGCTGGCCGACGACTGGGTCAAGTTCGTCGCGGGCGACGCCGAATACGAGAGGAAGATGAAGCTCATGAGCAACTGCTGCTCGTACCTCAGGCACTGCTTCGAGTCGCATAACGGGATAAAGTTCGCCAAACTAGAGGCCTACGCGAACTTCTTCCTCTACCGCTGGAGCCACGTTAGGAAATACGGGCTCAGGGCAACCGTCGACTTCCTGTTCAACCGGGTCTGCGGGACGACGAAAAGCGACATTTCGTCGAAGCTGTTCTGAAAAGTGTCGACCGTGCGGGGCTTCCGTATCCATCATTTGCTGGTGTATCTAGTTTTCATTCATCCTTCGCTTTGGATGCGATTTGAAGCAGGAAAAAGGGCTCCTCTTTCTTTTTTTCTTCCCAAAGGGGCTCGCTGGCATAGACATGTTCGCATTCCAAGCCTAGATAAGTCAGGATCAAGGTCGCGATCGCGATGCTTGGGACGTTCCATTGCCCCGTCCAATAGGCGTAAAGGAAGCCTAAGCCAAGCGAGGAACACCCTAAGATCCCCCGCTCCAAGGAAAGGAACAAGGCGTAATCGGATTGGTTCTTCCGCAATTGCTTTCGGAGGTGCCTTTGGATATCGAGGTCCCCCGCTACTGCGAAATATTGCCCCTCCAAGTCCATTGCCTCGCGTTCGAGTTTCCTTCGCTTTGGATAAATAAGGATATGGCCGATGCTGACGAGGGCGATAAGGATCGCTAAGGCGATGCCTAGTTCCGTATTGGTGAGCAACAGAAAGACGAGGGCCGCCAAAACTCCCCCGAGGCGACCAAGAACCTCGACTGGGGAGAGGAAGACGGCCCGTTTATAGGAATGGTAATGGACGTACTTTTCCCGCCTGCGCTGCGGGCAAACGTCGTCCACCCCATCCATGTACTTCTCGTCAAACCGTTCCATGGCCCTGAGCAAGGCCGCCCTAAAGGCCATGCTCAGGAAGATGCCTAGTAGCAATGCAAGGATACTCACCGCCGCAGGAAAGGAAAAATCGATGGAGAGAATCCCAAAAAGCACCAAAGCCATGGGGAGAAGCGCGACTAATCCCAGGAGGAATATGCCTCCGGGCTTCGAGGGGAGAGGAAGGTGGAATCCAGGGGACGGCCATAAGTCGCGCCTCTCCTCATAGCTTTTGACGACGAGGTATTGCCCGCTGAAACGCGACGCCAAATCGTCTACGCGTTCCACCAACCTGCCACGAAGCGGATCGAGCACGACGAAATGGCGCTTGCCTCTACGGGGCACGAAGACCGCATGCAATGTCCCCTGCTCACGCAAAAGCAATATCAGCGGAAGGCTTCGTTCCTGCGTTAGCTCCAGGGGGTTTGGGGTTTCGTAGGCCTCCAGCCTTAAACCCGCCTGCCTTGCGTAGGCGATCAGTGCGGCTAAATCCGGGGCTTTATCCCCAATGGGTTCATCGAGGTAGCGATAGCGTGAATCCTTGGAGAAGAAGACCAATGCCATCTTCACCGCGGCGTATCCGCAGCCCTTTTCTTGCGCTTGGTAGACGAGTTCGCTCATACCCACCCTTACCTAAGAAAAGCCTCAGTGGGTAAAACTTTTTTACGGAAAAACGAAAAAAGCCCGATGCCATCGACATTCGAGTTTTCATAAGCGAAAGAAAGCCGCGACGAATCGCGGCGATTTCTTACCATTTCTTGCGACGGGCAAGTTTGGACTTCATTTTGCGCTTGAGGCCCGGTTTGAGGTAAGCCTCGCGCTTGCGGGTTTCCAGAAGGATTCCGGACTTGTTCACGCCGCGTTTGAAGCGACGGAGCGCGTCATCACAGGTTTCGCCTTCGCGAACGACGACTTTGACTGCCATTGGTAATTCACCTCCTTCCGGACAACGATGAAAATCTACTCTTTTTTGTTTCCGCTGGCAAATCTTTTTTGCGTGCGGGCAAAGAAAAAGCCCGGTCGCCCGGGCAAGCTAAGCTCTGGCTTAGGCTTCCATGATGGCCACGGAGGCCGAGGCGCCGATGCGGGAAGCCCCCGCTTCGATCATGGCTAACGCCTCCTCTTTGGTGTGGATGCCACCGCTTGCTTTGACGCCAAGTTTATCACCGACGGTCTCACGCATGAGACGGACGGCATGGACGGTCGCCCCTCCTTTGGAGAAGCCCGTCGAGGTCTTGACGTAATCCGCCCCCGCGTCCATCGCGCACTGGCAGGATTTGACGATTTCCTCATCGGTGAGCAAGCAGGTCTCGAGGATGACTTTAAGAAGCGTCTCCCCACAGGCTTCCTTGATCTTGCGGATCTCTTTGGTCACGAGGCCCCACTCGCCCATCTTCACATGGGAGACGTTGAGGACCATGTCGATCTCCTCGGCGCCGTTATCGATGGCGTCTTTGGTCTCGAAGACCTTGGTCGCGGTCGAATTGGCCCCCAAAGGGAAGCCGATGACGGTGCAGACTTTGACGGAGGAGCCTTTCAAAAGCTTCGCGGCGGTCGGGACAAAGTCCGGGTTCACGCAGACGGAGGCGAATTCGTATTTGCGCGCCTCCTCGCAAAGTTTGGTGATGCCATCGAGGGTGGCGTCTTGTTTGAGTAAGGTGTGGTCGAAATAACGATTGAGTTCCATATGTTTGCCTCTGACGTAGGCTATTATCCCCCATTTAGGGAGCAAGACGAAGAAAAACCGCGTGTAGGCGATGTCGACGGTGGGTTATGCTGTAATGCGCACGAAGTAGGTCAGCGCCTCCAAAGGAGGGATGCCGCGACGCACTTTTTGAATCAGCAAGAACCTGTCTCCCATTCAAAATCCGAGCGTCCCCCTGTGATAAATCGGGTCCCAATTCGAAAAGCATTTATGTGGCAATTTAAAAGACGGGCACTTCTGATGAGGGCGAAGAGGGAAACTACCTCAATTTCTTCTTTCTTAGCGGGTTCAGGTATTTCCGATCGATGTCGCTTTTTGTTTTACCAAAAAAGGAAATATCCGAACTCGTCGGATGCCCGTCCTTAAGTTTGAAATATAAGGTCTCCAAATAGCAGATCATATCGGCAACCTGCATGATTGGTTCTTCTTGCTGGCGCGTTTCGACGAACCGCACCTCACAAAGAACGCCTCCTAGAAAGGCGGATTGCAGAACCAAACCCAATTCCGTTTGCCCGTTGTCGTAATGGACGACGACACGGTCAAAGGATTCAAAATACCCATGGTAGTTCGCAAGCATCTCGCTAATAGCGGCATGAATCCTTGCTGACAAGTCGAAGACATTACCGCCAGACTCATCCTTTCGAACATGGAAAGAGTAAAACGACATATTGAGTCTTTTGGCGTACATAAAAAGACAGAAGAACAGTTTCTGCCGATCTTCGCGCAGCATTCCCTCATAAGGATCCTTTCCTCGGACGAGATTACCGACGTGGACAAACGTTTCGCCGCCGGGCAATCTGGAGAGTGATCTCGTAAAGAACCGGGAACGTTCTGACGTTTCGTCCGTTCTTTCCACGAACACAAAGGAAACCGAATAAATCGGGTTTTGTTTCGTGTAGGGAGCAAAATTTCCCGACTCATCGATATAAATATCCAATTGTCTGCTGCGCCTCATAGAAAAGAAATGCCGACGTAACTGTCGGCGCTTCGGTAGCCCTAGAGGTTTCCCCCAGGCCACCTTTAGAATACCATCAAATCCCCGAGGAAACAATATCGCCACGAACCAGTTGAAGAAAAACCGCGACCAAGGCCGCGGGTTCTTGTACGTGAAGGATTACTTCTCGTGGGTGTGTTCGACGTGAAGGACTTCCTTGCCGTCGTAATGTCCACATTTGGGGCAAACGCGGTGGGAGCGGATCATCGCGCCGCAATGGGGGCAAGCGACTAAGCCGGTGACTTCGAGCTTGAAGTGGCTGCGGCGGAGTCTTTTGCGCGTTTTGGAGATACGTCTCTGAGGTACTGCCATGGTTTCTTCCTCCTGCTTGGTGCGGGAGTATTAAACGCACATTCCATCGAAGGGTCAACCAAAATTTTTAGAACATGTCAAAAAAATCCTGAATTAATCCGATGCCACCGAGGAATCATAGGTGACGAATCCGAATGTTCCACGCTGCTCGATATGCCCAGGCGTGCGCACTAGAAGGTAGTTTCCGCTATGTCCGAGCAACGTTTGGGTCTTGGGGTCATATTCCTCAAAAAGGATTTCGAGTTTCTTTCCATAGAAGCGCTCCTCGTATTCCTTGCGGAGTTTCTTGGATAAGGAGAGCAAACGGTGGACGCGGTCCTTTTTGATGTCCGGTGATAGGTCCTTTAACGTGGCCGCATAGGTATTCGGGCGCGAAGAGAATGGGAAGACATGGATCTCCGCAAAGCGGGCCTTCTCACAGAATTCGAGGGTTTCAAGGAACTCCTGTTCCCCTTCCGTTGGGAATCCGACGATGACATCGGTCGTGATGGCGATATCCGGGCGCACCTGACGTATCGATTGCAGTTTGGCAAGGAACGCGTCGGTATCGTAATGGCGCTTCATGTCCTTCAAGACCTTCGCACTGCCGGATTGAAGTGGGATATGCAGGTGATCCACGATGACCGGATGGGTACGCATCAATTCGAGGAATTCCGGGGTGATCTCGTTTTCTTCTATAGAAGAGAGTCGGATTCGCCTTAAGTCCGGGCATTTATCCATGATGGAACGGAGCAAGTCCGTCAAACGGTAATCCCCTTCCAAGTCTTTGCCATACATCCCCGTATGGATGCCTGTGATGACGAGCTCATGGTATCCCTTCGCGACGAGTTCCATGGCCTCGTTAAGCACATAACGGGGTTCTCTGGAACGCGAATTGCCGCGAAGTTGAGGGATGTAGCAATAGGAGCAAAAGGCATCGCAGCCATCCTGCACTTTCAAATATGCGCGGGCGTTTTCGCATAGGGCATCTTCGCCAAGTTCTTCGTATTCTTCGTGACGGACGCTTGGTTTCACGTCGATGATCGGCGCTTGGCCTGGGACAAAGGATTCGAGATATTCTTTGGCTTTGGCCCTGCTTGCGGTCCCTAATACGATATCGCCCCCGATGCGGGCGCATTCTTCCGCGTAAGCCTGCGAGTAGCAGCCCATGACCACCAAGATGGCATTGGGGTTTTTCTTCCGGAGCGAAGAGATATGCTGACGGCTCTTTTGCCCCGCCTTGGAGGTGACCGAACAGGTGTTGATGATCACGATATCGGCACGGCAAGGATCCTCGCTCAGGACCCATCCAGACGACTTCAAATAGGCGCATAAAGAAGACGTCTCATAGGCGTTCACCTTGCAGCCTAACGTACAGGCATAATAGGTCTTTTCCCCGTTATCCCTCATCGTAAAAAGGTCTTTTCAAGCCGAGCCTGCGCTTTGCGTTCGTCGGACTGAATCTTATAGATTAAACTACTAGAAACTAACTGCTTTTCTACTAGAGTTTGCATGAGCCCATCCCGGTCGTCGCGGAAGAAGGCATCCACCACCGGAACGATGCGCTCCATCATGTGGTTGGTATTTCTTTTACCGATGCGCCGGTCGAATAAGGCGATGGATCCATCCAGTCTCCCCTGGTTTCCAACGAAGTAAATCGTCAAGGAGTCATAGTCGAAAAACGCCCCCGTCTCCCCGACTGCTTTCACTAAGATCAGATTGGTGAAATAAGAGTCGTAAAGGCGATATCCATAGGCGTCGAACGGGTCGATGGTCAAGGGTTCATAACGATCGCCTAGAAGCACTTTGAAGGGCCCTTCTTGAAGCGCGAGGATGTTGTTATCGTAGATGGTGTTTAGCGACCGGGGCAAAATCGGGACGAAGATGCGTTCATCCTCAAGTTGGAGGTACGACAGGTCTTTCTTCGCTTCCTCCACCGCATCGATGATTTCTTGCTTTTCTTCTTCGGTGAGCTCTTCGTCATGGCGGTGTAGCCTCATCGCCTCGCGGTAGGCTTGGTCGATGATGCGCTTGTTTTCCATCGCGCGGAGGATGATGTTGGCCCGGATGATGTCAAAAGGCTTGCTTACGCGGGCGTAGGTCTTGAAATTCATCGTCGTCGATAAAATACGCGACCGGGCTAAGAAATAGCGATTCTCGGCCCCTCCGTCGAAGAAAGTGAGCTTCTGCTTCCGTTCCAAGGTCTCGAACAAGCCCATTTAAGCCACCTCCGAGCAGGCGCCGATGATGGAGGCGCAATAGATCGCGGCTGTTTCGGCGCGGAGGATCCTTCTCCCTAAGGAGACGAAAGAGAAGTCATAATCGAGGGCAAGCCGCGCCTCTTCATGGCTAAAGCCACCTTCGGGGCCGATGACGGCCAACACGCGGGTTCGGGGCTTGATGGTTTTGGCAAGGCTAAGCAAATCATCGCTTCCGCCCGCCATCGATTCATAGGCGAAGAACTTATAATCCGCCGGGATACTCAAAATATCCTCATAACGGCAATAGTCGAGGACCGTGGGGATCGTCTCCCTCTTGCACTGCATCGCCCCTTCCTCGGCTTTCTTCCTTAGTCTACGGAGGCGGTTGTCGTTTGATTCTGGGGTGACGATGGTACGCGCGCTGGTGAAAGGAATGAATTTGGCTACGCCAAGTTCGGTTCCCTTAAGAACGATGAGGTCGTTATGGTCGCCTTTAAGAAGGCCAAAGGCGATGGTCAAATCGATGTCGAGCTCGCGTTTTTGTTCGATGGGTTCGAGCACTTTGATGGATAAAGGATCGAGGCTTTCGACGACGCAAAGATAGGCGCTAGCCCCATCGCTGACCTCGATCTTCTCCCCAAGGGTGGTCCTACGGACATCGATGAGGTGATGGATTTGCTTGCCATCGATGATCGCGTGGGAATCGGCGATTGTCCCGAAATAGTGCTGCATTAACGGAGGAAGTCTCCTTTCCCATCTTTTGGGGCTTCTACCTTAAGGTAATAGAAGCCTAGCCCCACATTCACCAGCCATACGAACAAGAATGGGATGATGAAGGCTAAGGCGTTCGCGAGGACGCCAGTGAAGAATAACGGCAGCCCAATGGCCATGATGAACAGCACCGTGATGGCGATGTCGATGAGGCCGCGCTGCGTGCGGTAGATATAGAAATTGTGGATGCCAAAATAGCCAAGTCCCATGCATAAGAAGGCATAGACTTTCTGGCTTTTGGTCTTGGGTGCGTCCACTTCCGCCCCAAGCGTCTTAAAGTTCCGGGTGACGTCCATCGTCTTATATCCTTGGGCGATGGGGTTCTTCTCCCCGCAATGCGGACAAATGTCCGTATCGAACTTCGATATTTCTTTATGACAAAAACGGCAGTACGGCATATTCGTTCGTTACATAGTATATCTTGCTCTTCCTGCCCTAAGGGCAAGAAAACGCTTCCGAATGTGTTTCTACCGTTTCGGCGAAATGTTGTCTTTTCCGAAGTCCGACTGCGGATTAGCCAACAATTTTGTTCATCATGCACAACAAAAAAGAATCAGCTGATTTTGAAAAAAAGCCCATGGAATCAAGACAATTAGTCTTTTTGACCCATGGGCAATATAGCAAAAGTGGTTTCGGACTTAGTCCATCAACGTTTTTAGCAACGGCTCGAAATGGACGCCATAACGGTGTCCTTCATCATCCAATGTGTTTTCAATCGCCCTGGCAACGAAGTCGGCGGCCAATTGCCCTGCCTTAAGGGCATCGTTTTCTCGAAGGTATTCCCCGACGAACACTGAGGCGAAGATATCACCCGTCCCATGGAAGTCCCGTTCGATCTTCTTGTGACAATAAGAAGCGATGGAATCCCCATCGAGAATGCGGATCCCCGTGGAGGAAGGCGTTCCATCGCCCACTCCTTTTAAGACGATGGTCTTCGCGCCCATTTTTCGTAGCCCATATAGGAGCGATGAAACCTCCTCTTCGCTTGGACTTGGGCAATATTCACGGTCGAGTAACGCATACGCCTCGGTAAGGTTTGGAAGCAATACATCCGCATGGGCGCAGAGTTCTTTCATCTTCGTGACGTATTCACGGGTGAAGCCAGGGTAAAGCGCCCCGTGGTCCCCAAACGCCGGATCGACGAACAAAGGCCCTTTGTTTAGTGCCCCTTTGGCGATGGCTAACGCGATATCGACGTCGCGTCCTTGGCCTAAATAGCCCGTATAGACCGCGTCGAAATCCACGGTCTGCTCGCGATACCAATGGGCGACGATGCGGGAGAGGTCCTGCTGCATGTCCACGAAGGCGAAATTGGTGAATCCCGCCGTATGGGTGGAAAGGATTGCCGTAGGCAAAATGGCGGTTTCAATGCCCATCGCGGAAAGAATAGGCAACGCCACGGTCAAGGAGCATTGTCCAAAGCAGGAAGCGTCTTGGATTGTCAGGATTCGAGGTGTTTTCACGGTTTATTCCTCTGCGAATAACGGGGTCGACAAATAACGGTCTCCTCCATCGGGGAAGATGACCACGATGTTCTTATCCTTGGCTTCTTCGCGCTTGGCCACTTCGATGGCGGCGGTTAAGGCGGCGCCGGAGGAAATACCAACGAGGACTCCTTCCTTATGGCCTACCAAGCGTCCATAGGTAAAGGCGTCTTCATCCTTCACCGCGATGATTTCGTCGATGAGGTCGCGCCTTAAGACGCTTGGGACGAAACCGGCGCCGATGCCTTGGATCTTATGGGGACCTTTCTGCCCTTTGGATAAGACGGGGCTTCCGGCGGGTTCGACGCCGATGACTTTAAGAGAAGGGCAAAGTGGCTTGAGATATTGGCTGATGCCCGTGATGGTTCCGCCCGTACCAATGCCCGCGACAAGGAAGTCCACCGCTCCATCAAGGTCATGGTAGATCTCCGGACCGGTCGTGCGGACGTGGGCGTTCGGGTTGGAGGGATTGTCGAATTGGGCGGGGATGAAGGAATTCGGGATGGACTGATGCAGTTCATTGGCCTTTTCGATGGCGCCCGCCATGCCTTTGGCCCCTTCGCTTAAAACGATCTTGGCTCCATAGGCGGCGATGAGCTTGCGGCGCTCCACCGACATCGTATCGGGCATGACGAGGATCGCCTGATACCCTTTTGCAGCGGCGACGCTAGCAAGGCCAATGCCCGTGTTACCGGAAGTAGGTTCGATGATGGTCGCGCCTTCCTTGAGTAAACCTTGGGCCTCGGCGTCTTCAATCATCGCTAAAGCGATGCGGTCTTTGATGGATCCAGACGCATTCCGCGATTCGATCTTGGCGAAAAGATGTCCCTTAAGACCGAAAGCTTCCTCGATATGACACAGTTCGAGTAAGGGCGTATTGCCGATTAGTTCGCTGGCGGATTTCTTAATGTTCATATCGTTACCTCTCGATTCGCACAAAGTATGCGCGCACAGGCGTTTTTTGCAATGGCGGACGCCTTATTATCGACTTCCTTTTGGCAAACCTTGTAGAAAAAAGACCTGGAAAAGGCGTCCTTTGAATATTTTGTATGGCGAAACGTGATTTTTTTGTATGTCGAAAACCGAATTTTTTGTATGGTGAACTTCAAAAATTTTGTATGTCGAACTGTTGATTTTTTGTATGTCGACGCCCACAATAACAGCATGAAATACATTGAAAGAATATTTGATGGCGTCCTCGAGAGCACGCTCAAAAGCAAAGGAGCCGTCATCATCGAAGGGCCCAAATGGTGCGGTAAAACTACAACCGCGAAACGCCATTGCGCTTCCGTCGTGGACCTTCTTCCGACGAATACGAGAGCCAGCTACATCGCATTAGCCAAATCCTCCCCCGCTGATTTCTTGTCCCTGGGTGATGCACCAATGCTCATCGACGAATGGCAACATGTTTCTTTTTTGTTCGACGACATCAAAAGTGAAGTCGATAAACGGGGCTTCGGACAATTCATCCTCACTGGAAGTGTCACGGACAAATCCGTCGAGAAAGAAAAAGATGACGAGGAATATGCACGTCATACTGGTAACGGACGCATCGTTCGTAGAAGGATGCGCACGATGTCCCTTTTCGAATCTGGAGAAAGCAATGGAAAAGTATCCCTTTCCTCTTTACGAAATGGTTCTTTTTCTCCGTGCCAGTGTTCCTTTTCATTAAAAGACTATGCCACTGCTATTTGCCGTGGCGGCTGGCCTTTGAGCCTTTACCCTTGTGAGGACCCGCTCTCTCAAGCCCACGATTATTTCGATGTGCTTTGCACCGATGACTTGTTTTCGCTTAAAAATGTCCCTCTTATTCGAGACGAAGAGAAAGCGCGCCTTTTCCTTCGTTCTTACGCGCGTGCAATATCCTCTGCGGTTGGAGAGGATACGATGCGGAAGGATTGCCTCTCATACAGCGAATCGTTCAGCCGCGAAACGTTTGAAAAATATATGCTTGCCTTGCGGTATCTATGCATCGTGGACGATGTTCCTGCATGGAATCCGAATCTCCGAAGCCAGACGGCGATTCGTGCCAAGCCAAAACGACATCTCACCGACCCATCCATCGCCGCATCCGCTTTGGGATTAACCCCAGAAGGACTCTTCTATGACATGTCAACCTTCGGTCTTCTGTTCGAGTCTCTTTGCGTCCGCGATATCCACGTCTATGCTTCCGCGATCGGAGCAAGGGTTTACCACTATCAAGACAGCAAAAGACGCGAGGCCGACATCACAGTTACATTTCGCGACGGTTGCTTCGCTTTATTTGAGTGCAAATTGGGCGGAGATGATGACATCGATGACGCCGCGACGAAGCTTAGAGCAATCCAAAGTGATATCGATGAAAGCAAAACCGGGAAATGCGCCTTCTGCGCAGTCTTGACCAAAGGAAATCTTGCCTATAGACGCCAAGATGGCGTTTATGTCTTGCCGCTTGCGGTTCTAAGACCCTGATCCCTCTTTAATACGGGTGAGCGCATGCATACGTGCGATATAATCCCTTTGATATGACCCAAAACCGATGCCAAACTTGCGGTGATCCGCTTCATCTTGAAGGCGAATGGCTTTCGCCCTGTCATCGCCTTCGATGCAAAGAAGGTATATGAAATCATCGGGCGAGAGAACGTCTCTAAGCCAATGATCACTCTCTATCCATAAGAGTTTCTCATCGCATCTTTTGTCCTATTCTTGGTTACTTTCCATGGAAAGCCTTCGTTGGTGATTCCTTTTTCTCAAGAACACCTCTTTCGTAGCAAAAAGTTCTACGGATGGAATTAAAGTAGAGTGATGGCCTTTTAACTCCATCCACCCTCTCACACCACCGTACGTGCGGTTTTCCGCATACGGCGGTTCCAATCAACAAAGCGACTTCCTCCGTTCGAGGTAGTAGGTCACGGG